>Ga0209788_1000401_pt1 | contig 11445 bp, 10 predicted proteins | sample WorMetLIZISLAND1_2_FD_187415 | JGI IMG/M metagenome (GOLD analysis project Ga0209788, IMG submission 187415) | Marine gutless worms symbiont microbial communities from Max Planck institute for Marine Microbiology, Germany - Olavius clavatus LIZARD... ...
ACATAATCAAACACCCACCACTGTAACCTGACATATACTGCTATGTCCCATTGTCCAAGAGGTCAACAACCCATTCTAAAAATTCCACTAGAATAACTTTTTGAGTAATACTGCCAACACATGTACAAAACAACTGACACAAAATAACTACTTTGTTGGCAAAGTTAGCAGCTGCCACAACTTACAAGCTTTGCTTTCTTGGCTTTTTACGTGGTGAGGACCGGTAACTGTCACAGCGACTGCTCTCAGACTTGACACCTAGCAATCAATCACATAGCACAACTGCACTACACCCAAACTCACAAAATGTACAACATGTTTCAAAATGACATTAACTTACCAGGGCACTCTCCAGTTGGGTTTTCCAGACTAAACTACTGAATTCATATCATATCATCTGGATTTGTTGTGGCGCCCCCATCCGTAGCTCAGAGGCACCGTACAAAGTAAAATATATGTTAAATAGTACAACTAACAGATGATATGGTTACAAAATGCAATGTTAAAACAATGAGTTTTAAGTTTGGATAAAAAGCTGCTATAAAAAGCTGCTATAACTTTGGGAGTCACGAATATTGTCTGGCAAAGAGTTCCAAAAAGATGGTGCTGCAAAGGCGAATGCACGGTTAGCTAGGTGTCTATGTGTTCTCAGAATCATGTAGTTTCCCCGAGTGAAATAGCGGCAGAACGTTCAAATACATCAGTCGAAACTTTCTGGCATATGTCATAAACTTGTCAAACATCCGCAATAATCAGCTTCAATTTCGCACTGGGTTTGCACACAGTTTTCTAGGCCTTTTGAGGTTTAAATATGACTACTAAAACCAATCTGCAATCGCTCTCCAGGAATCACAGAAAATATAATAAGGCTTAAGAAACTGGTTCAAAGTGACTTCAACACTTATGACCTAAATGGGCCTGAAAAGTTAACTTCTTTCACACCTGAAATGATATAGTTTTGTAATAACATTTTCATTCATCTTTTTTTCAAGTAAACTACAGGAGTAAACAAAAAACCCAAGGACTAATGAATCTACCAATCTATAATGAGATAAACTTTTTCAACTCTGAATCTCAGGACTCAGATGTTTTTCCAGTATTTTCCAGAAAGTTTAAGTTATAAATTCACTTTTCAGGGTCTGTACGAAAACCAAGTTTACAGACAGCTCTCTGTCTCTGCACTTATACACAGATAATTTCAGGTCAAAAACCCTGCTATGTATACTGACCTATATGCACAGTCTCCTCATAAGTTAGGCCAGTTTCGAAGAACAAAAGGAATTTTTTTACAGCAAACCACAACAGCATCAAAGCACCGATGCACAGTGTCAGACTGGTAAATTTGTGAAGTGAATGATGAACAGAATCAAAAACTGACTCGACTGATCATCTCTGCTGAAGCCGGCAGACTGCAGTGTTGTCCCAGTACACGGCGAACTCTCAACAGAAGACGCTGTGTCTGTTGAAGACCGGCTGTTTTCTCTTGACCCGTCACTGCAAACACAATATTCACTACAACAACACAACAGCTCATCACACGAATATGACTAGCATCCAAAGTAGTTTGCTCCAGCAACTGACGGTTTATGTCACTCAACACAAGTGAAAACACGAACACATCATCTAACCCCCTTACAGTTAAATTTGAGCATCTCTTGAGTTCAATGTTCAATGACATGGATTATCTTCACATAATGCTTCAAAGAATACCCATGATACATTTTTTGTATCATTGTCTGCTGCAAATGCTCTTCCTTCTGTAGCGGGACTGCGGGAGCGACGTGATTCAGACATCTAGTTGCTCCAGTGCTGAGATTCTGTTGAATTTAGACTCGATGCACTTTTAGCATGTAAACAGAAGTCAGCTTTACTGACATCACTAAGCCAAACCAACGGTGGTTTGACTTAGCAGTAAAGTGTTGGTCTCAGTCAACGAAATTAATCGACACCAGGCCTGGTTAGTACAGAAAAAATGGGCTTGTTATGACAGTCATATAAAACAAATATTTACCAAATTTTAGGTGATGGTGGTGTGATTATATGCGATTCTACTGACTCCATCACGTAACCACCGCCATGCAGATTTCGTTTTGCCGATGACCTTCTACAAAAGGCAAAAACCGATACTATGAAACTTTGAAACAAAAAGTCAATAAAATACAGAATAAATTATAGCCATGCAATAAAAGATTCAACCACAAATCTGTCTACAGAAGAAACTTTTTTAGCGTTTTCTAGCATTCAATGTTCTTTGGAAAGCTGATAGACAACAATCAAGTAAGAAACATGGCATCACTAACGTTGCATCGTGGCCACGTTTCCGCAGAATGCCGGGTCTAGGAGACGTGACCGACTGTACAGAGCTGTTGAATGACTCCGTAACTGCACATGTCTGTGGACATACTGACAGTGGCGGTGGCTTGTTAAAATTCAGTGCCACAATGGTCGGCGTTTGTCCCACAACTGCTGCCGAACCTTCTTGAATTAACCGCATTGCAGCTGAAATCAAATACATGCCAACAGCCTGTAATAATAAGTACGAACAGACAGAAATACAAAGTAACCGAATGACAAAAACTCACATTTTGCAATATACTGAATTTCTCAGCATTACTTCTTATAAAGCTCACCGCCATACATCAAATGCAGTCAAACATCAGCCACTACTTCTACTTTCTATTTTTATTTGACGAGAAAAAACTAAATGTTACTCCCAACTAAGCTTGGTCCCCTAAAACTCGGTTCAGGAATTGTTGAAGCAAGAAATTTTTACAGGCCACATGCTCTATTTCTTGCACAACCAATGGTGTCAATGCACCAAATGGTAAGGCTGACAACATTAAAATATAAAAAAGATCTAGTTTGTTTACCATTAGCAGCTGTTGATCTGTGCGACTGGAGCGGTAATGCAACATGTTGACTGGCAGTTACGACGACGGCCGGGAGATTAACTCGCTGAATGTTAGACAGCACTGACGAGTTGGAGATGTTGTGAGGCGATAGCAGATTGACTGGCATATTGGTGACACCTAGCAGAACAGAATGCCACAGCAACAGTTAACTGAAGTTCCATGTAATCAGCAGTGGAAGGCCCAACACAATCTATGTAAGGACTAATACATTTGGTGTAGGTATAGCCTCTGTAGGTCTTTTGTCTCTGAAGCCAGTTTAAGAGGATGCCTAAAGCCAGCAGGATTGGTGCAGTACAGTCATTACTCATTACTCACATGTTAAAAATATGCAAGATTACCTAGCAGCTTAAATTCCACTACAAAAGCCTATGCAAACAACACCACTTGGTCATCTTGTGGGGAAAGCTGAATTTGGCATGCGGCTTGCTAGTTTTTTTCACCAATTTCAGTGTTTAAAGCAAAACAGACAGTCACAAGCAGCATCTTTTATACGAAAACTTCTTGTATAAAGTATGAAACTTCCACTGCACAGTGAATAATTCACTTGAAACATGTGAATGAGATCCAGACAATCATTACCAGATGATAACGACCGTTGTGGTGGATGATCCAGCCGTGGAAATGTTACAACTTGGGTGGCATATTGACCAATCAGTGACTGAGTCGCTTGTGGCCTGAAACAGTCAATTACATGTCAATATGTAATTTAAAACAACTGGCAATTTTCAGCACAAGTGCAATATCACTACATGAAATAAACGCACATACACTCTGCTATATCACAGCAGTAATTCAAGCATCAACAAACAGAAAAGGACTAAACTGCTGTATTCGTTTTATTATTTATGATACAGCAATACTCTGACTTACAGTGATTGGAAGTAATAGTATGTATGTGATTTCAGCTATTGCCTCTAGTGCTTTGACGCTGTAGGCTATACGACAGAAAGAGTATCCGGTCCATAAAACTTTTGCTTCAAAATCCCTCGTCTGGGTGATGCATAGCCTGAAGTACCCTGCGGGCAACCCAACCCGAACATTTCTAAACGTAAGAGTTTTGATCTGACTGTGAGGAGGCTAAGATAAGGATGACTGGAGACTGAGAATCAAGGAGGCAACTGGCCAACCCACGTTTACCTAGAAAATGGCTGTTAAAATGGCGTGTGCGCGTGTGATGTGAGCTAGCTGTATGAAAAGCTACCAACCTGTCTGTAATTTGTCGAGTGTCGACAGCTTGCAAGATTGGGTGCAGTGTTGCCGGTAAACCAGTAGGAGCAGAATGTGCCGTGGCCAAGCCATAAGCAGCACCCAGTAGGACAGCATTATGAGAAGCCGTAAAGCGCACGGGCTGCGTATTCAGCGAAGGTGCACCAGACGTTAGATGGGAAGAGAAGACTGAGGTGACATGACGTGTTACAGATGACATATCACCAGCTGATTGAACATGATGACCGGGAGGTCCAGTGTGAACAGCAACTGTCTTTGCAGCTTCACAGCACCACAAATTTACAAATTAGATTACATGACTATTTTTGAACCTAATGCATGCATCAAACAATCTCATATACAGCAACTATCATAAACCACACAGGAGTATAAATTCGACGGATGGCATGGCAACCATTTATTCTTTACAGTCACGAGATTTCAGTACTGTACAGCTTAATCGTACTCGTTACTCCAGAGCAGTTAAACCAGCCAGCAACCCAATTCAGACATCAGCAGAGCCATACATCTGTGAATATCACAAATTTTTTTGTGAAGAATGGGCGAGTTGATACACCAAGTGCATGTTTATGATTAGTATTGTTGTTGTCATTATCAATATTTTGTCATCTCACAGATTCTCACTGCGAAGCAAAGTAATATACTTTACAGTGATATCATAATTCTATTTGCTTGTGCTTCAATATACCGTATAACACATACTCTAATACAAATATCTGTTATTTACCACTGTTGGCTAGTGATGTAATTAGACCAGTGTAATGAACAGAAGTCATCCCTACACTCGTACCTCCTACAGAAATCACAATGCAACACTGTACAATATTTAACACCCATTGCAGTGCTAACAGCTTCCCCCTGGGAGAACTGGAGGAGACCACCGGGATGCCCCCATACTATGTGGATGAAGACTACCCAGCAGGACCTGGAATCACTGAACCTCTCCCTGAACAAAGCAACTGACATGGCTCAGAATCATTCACTTATAATACACATCTTTATTTCGCCAAGCGGCAGCAAGCCAGAAATAAATGAATGAATGATTTGCAGTACTGATGCGACCTATACAATAAAAAAGCATCAACTGGTAGTTTTATAAATCAGCCCAATGTTTCAACTAGTCCGCTCAACTTACACATAACTTGCACAAAACAAAGAAAGAAAATACGGACAAAAATCCCACGTTTACAGCAAGAACTTAATGACAAAAAATGCTAAGCACCAATAAAGGTAAAAGGTAAAGGTCGAACACTTGTTATAGCCCCCTTTGTAGGTATAGGTACAGCCCACCGCCGAGGTGCTCAGGTACACGGCGTGCACCAAGCAGCGTCACACATACCTGCCTTATACCTTCCCAGTTCCCAGCCATAGCCGGAACTCATTTACCGACCCCAAAAGGATGGAGGGTTGAGTAAACCCAGGCCCATGGTGCAAAGAGCAACTGGCCAGCGGTTGCTACGCGACCGCCTGCGGCCAGTGGGACTGGAACCCCGATTTCGCGATCGTTAGTCCAGCACGCTAACCACTAGGCTATCGCGCCACACCAATAGAAATAAATGTGCATATAGATTCATAGAGATTGATTAAGACAATAAACAATGCCAATAACAGTAACACTTTTAATAAAAAGATAAGAAAATACCTGTTGACTTGCTTGTAGTAAGAGCAAGTGGAGCTACACTGTATGCAGACATTGTAGATGACGGAAGTGCTGAAGATTGAGTTTTCAGCGGCTTAGGCTGACGATGGTGAGTTAGATTTAACGGTGATGTCAACTGGCCTACACACATGACACATATGCTGACACATAACGTTACTGGTACAAAGTTTGTCAGAGGTGATTGGGGTCATGGTCTTGACGTTAGTAATCGATAGACCAATGGCTTCTGATTTCAATCAGATGTCTTATAAACTGCAGTTTATTAACACACCTGATTTCTTCTTTGCTTTGACACTATGAGTTTGGTGACCTGTAAAAAGTACCATCAGAACAGTGTTCCTGGCTCATCGTTCACAAATCATCACAGGATCAAACCAGCATGCTTTCTCCAAGTCAGACACATGATCACTTGTCACAGAAAAGATACTACCTTAAAGCTGGAGGGTAAGACAGGCCACACACCACTACAGCGTTCCTGATCCATCACAGCAGTAAGCTGTCCTCAGTCAGAAACACTGTCACTGCTTTGACACAAAGGTATCTTTTAAATGTCCTACACTAACATGTTTGAGGGTTAGGAATTCATGCTGACTGTAACTAAGGACAAAGCATTGCAGCAATTGCATTCAGATGTCCTTCCTGATATCACAAATGACAAATATGTGCTTTAGTGGGAATCATAGCTGGTACAGCCTCAAAATAGCCACTGCTTTCAACTGAATATCTGCTATAAAACCAACGAAATTAAAGCAGGATTCTACACTACATTACAAGAAAGCACTAAGCCAGATTTTTGTAATCTACAGACTGATTTTACCTGTCTTGGATAAGTTTACAGCAGTTGCTGGTGCAGCAGCAATGCCAGTTGAACGTGGCTGTGCAAGGACAATTTTCTGCGGCTTTGGTGCGGCTGCTGACAAGTTGATTGCATGGCTCTGACCTGGGCAATCATAAACAGCAGGTATCATACAGTGAATAAAACAGCTGACTAAAAAAGGATGTAAATGCTTGCTCAAGTAATCTAGAGACAGAACTGTGGATTGGACTGGAGTGAGTAGAGTTTAATGCCCCACCCAACACAGTATAGGTCATTTCAAAGCCAATCACTTGACTGTTACTGACAAACAAACAATAAGGAAAAAACTCAATATAAATCACAAAAATACACACATAAACACAACACAAATCAAAGAAAACAAACAACTAAACATACAGCAGAAACAAAACTACCCTGATTCAGTCGCCTCTTATGACACTCAGAGAGGAAACGAGGTGGGCTTATTCTACAATGGCCCCGAGCAATAGAACTGTGGACACGTCATGTCTTGAAAGGGGCATCTGGCTGACAACCAATAATGTGTGTGCATGGACATAATGTTGATACTTTGTGCAATCCACTTTGATCACAGATGATTACTATCACTGTATGGACTATGACTATTCTAAATTAACACAGCAAATTCACAAATGGCCGATAACACAATCACAACACAATTTACTGATATTAACATTTCTTTATAAACTACGTTTGCATCTGCAAATGATACTACTTATTTGTGTACTTTCTTTGCCCACAGTGCTTTAATGCAAGACGATGGCATCCATCACACAATACCTAATGCCAGTTTTCCTAGAGATACCTTTCTGGGACCCAGCTTACAGTATATTTTCTACACAAAACAAGTATGCCAAACAAAAACCCATCAGGGATTAAAATACTTATTTATTATTCACAATGTACTAACAACACTTCAGCCATACCAATGAACTGCGGATTTCCCATCTGATGAGCCTGTGCAATGGCAGCAGATAACGTCGACGCACGACTACTGCTTGGCATGAAGTTCTGGCCAACCACAACTCCTTCTGGGTAATGCATACACACAAACAGGAATTTTCAACAGGTAAAAGTGGTAGGGCTCTACTGGATTTGCTTTTGGGAAATCCGGCCGGAGCCAGATTTTGCTGGATTTGTAAAGCAAATCCGGCCAGAGCTGTATTTCACCATATAATTAGTCATCGATAAGTTTTAAATTTTAAAAAAAATATTACATAGTCTGACTACGTAGTACGTAATATGTATTTAAAGTTAGCAGAAAAACTGAAGGAATGTCAACTGAAATTAGTAGTGCAGGAAGGAATACATAAAAGATTCTGACTGGCAGAGTGAAGACAGCACGATGGTTCAGATCAGATGTTGAACATGCCAGACACCCAACCAACAGTGTCAATGCACTGAAGGCATACAAATGATAAGATGCACACAAGGACATACACAGACAAACAGTCTGGCCCAGAAAAAAAGTAAGCTATGTTATTTTTGCAGTAACCGTCTACTGTCAACCAACATTCATTATTTGTGGAACATATACACTGTAAGAAATTATCAACTAAATAACTGCAATAATAACAAAGTATACCTTTTCTGGGCCACCCTGTACATCAACAGAAATTCCAGAACACACAACTGACAAATTACTCATGTTTATAATGTCAACCTGCTAAACTAATTTTAACAGCAGAAATCGGTCATACAGATCCAGTCCACAGTCCAATTAAGCGACAGTTGACCATTAACATATACACACTCACTCACCATAGAATATCAGTGGACAAAAGAAACGAGCTATATACTGACCTCCATGCCTCGTGACAGATGACAACTCTGGCTGTTTCTGCGTGAGGACGGCAAGCTGCTGAGGCTGTTGAGGTCGAAGCTGTTGACTGAATGTCAACGGACGAGGTACAGTCGACTGCATCAGGCTCTCATGACTGCGGGATAACTGTACATTAACACTGGACATTGCTGTCGGCTGTGTCGCAGTCAACAGCTGAGACTGGCCTTGTAACGGCCACGACTGACTGCTCAACAGCGCCGGCCTTCAAATGCAGAAACACAAATAATAACTATACACTATGCATCTGTAACATCTAAAACGCAACAATGACTAGATAAAAATGGGGTCCATGGTGAAAGTGTTCAATTAGGAAAAAGCACTGAACAATGTACGAGTGTGTGCCAGAGAGAGTTCTTTTGCTGTGTTCTGATACACATGCTCACTATGGTAGTATGTCCACAATCTAATAAAGCATGTTGTCATTGCTGCTGCTTCTGCTGTTGATGCTCCCTTTTTTCTCATTCTCCATCACTATGTATGTCAAAATTTCAAGATATGTCACGAGTATTTCTAACATTGTTAGAGACTACTACTATAATTAACTAACTGTATTGCAATCAATCAATCAAAACGTGGACTTATATAGTGCCCCTTAAACAAAAGTTCACACAGCGCCTGTTACGAGTAGGTACGCTCAAAAAGCCATTACTTAAGGTGAGATTTAAAACCATGTCTACTAATGCTGCTTGCTGCTGTTCTTCAGCATATATGGTGTGTATACTACATAACAAAAGCATCTTATGTCATAATAGGCACGCAATAAATTTACATATAATCTAGTGACTTTTAATAACAGCCGTTACATTCCACTTAATTCTCCGAGAAATATGAAAATCATAGTACAGGTTGGTCTATATCATCCAACAGTTTATTATATTTACACGTAAATACATCTGCCTAAAAATTTCACTTGCACAACAGCTAGGGACAACATTCGACACAATTCATTAACAGGCAAACAGTACAATCATCGAACAACTACAGCACAAGTCAACAAAAAAGAAGGCAGACACCAATACAAACACAATGAATAACTCACCTTTGTGACTGGTTCACAGACAATGTGGACGACGCTGGTCGTTGTGTAGTGACTAAAGGTCTGCTTGGCAGAGGTATAAGTGGAGTGGAAGTTGAACTGCCGATGCCTGGAGACAATACGGGAAACGGAGGATGCAGTGCACCAGCTGACAACTGTGCTACGGCTGCTAACTGACTGGCTCGTGGTGTAGCAAGGGCGGTCCTTGGTGGCGCCAATACAATTGCTGCCGCTGCTGCACCTATTTTTAACATTCACCACTGAGCACGTTAAGACTACATACTAGTGGAGAAATGGTTTTGTGAAGGCTCATTACCAGAAAAAAAACATTAAAAATAAAACTTCTGGCTGTATTTTGGCAGTTTATAAATTTACCGGTACTTTTTAAAATTTGCACAAGACTGGCGAGCGGACCTACACCAACTTTGGGGACCGATACTTCGCAGCTGCCGGCCAAAGGCTGCAGAAGAGCCTTAACAGACATAGATACAAACAGTTTAAGCGGTTGCTAAAGACTTATTTATTTGGGCATTGAGATCGCTGCGCATTGTGGCTATATGCTTAAATTGTGCTTCTCCAAATTTTCTTACTTACTAGCTCACTACCAGAAAAAAAACATTAAAAATAAAAACTCAAAAATGGCAGCATTTTGGCAGTTTATAAATTTACTGCTACTTTTTAAAATTCGCACAAGACTGGCAAGCGGACACCATCTTTGGGGACCGATATTAACACACATCGGCTATGAACAGTTTAAGCAATTGCTAAAAAACTTATTTGTTTGGACACTGAGATCACAGTGCATTGCGACTATTCGATTAAATTGTGCCTCTCCAAATTTTCTTATTTATCTACTAGATAACTGAGCAACAATTTCATGCAAGTTGATCTTCAACCAAACACAACCATAACAATAGCTGGTACATCTAAACTGAATGTTCTGAACATTACCGCGTGGCACGTGTCCATGTGAAATGATTTTCGGCGGATCACACTGCATCAGGCCGACAAGCTGGCTGGCTGTTCGAGGTGACAGGGTGGCAGCTGATGTAGTCACTACGTGTGGTTGTAAACTGCCACTGCGTACGTGTTGTGATGATGGCAGCTGAAAATAACACAACACTTCTCTGATCACATTCAACAACCTTCAACTACAGTTAAACTGAAAATATCACTGTTCAGCTCTCTTTCCCTTACAAATTATATCGTTGTTCTTTCACAGGGTGACCACTTTCCAGACCACATGAAATTCCCTGACTTTTCCAGTAAAGGCAAGCAAAGATTACCCGGTATTGAGTGTTTACCGATATGGTCAACAGTCGTTGTTTCATATTAATGAAAAACAGGATGAGGCCAGATAGTCAATTATTTAAGAATTGGGGTTGTAACAGCTGGGGAAGGGGATGGGGTGTCCCCCTCCCAAGCTGACTAGGGGGTCTACGGGAGCGTTGTAAGCTCCCCCAGCGGGGTCTGGGGCACAGCCCCGGCCGAAAAACGAGTTTTGGAGTATTTAGGGCTTGAAAAAACACACCTGATTTCACTTCCCCTGACTTTTTCCATTTTCCCTGACTTTTCCCTGACCAATTTGGAATTCCCTGACTTTTCCAGGTTTTCCAGGTGAGTGGTCACCCTGCTTTCAACCATAAGTACTGATAGTCCCTATTAGACTGTGCAAACTGCAAAGCACACTCTACCAAAAATATTACTATTAATGTACTAATATTAACATTAATATTAATAAATAAGTCCTTAATTTATGGCCCAGCAGAGAATCTTCCATATTATTGTTGTTATCGAAATTAATCATTACGATCACAGGCTTATTGTTAGATCACAAACTGATCTCATATCGCCACTCATCTTGTGCTTGTTGGGACAACTTCTCATCAACCTGATCCAAAAAGCTTAAAGCTCCATCACTTCTAATTAAAT
>Ga0209788_1000402_pt1 | contig 11443 bp, 7 predicted proteins | sample WorMetLIZISLAND1_2_FD_187415 | JGI IMG/M metagenome (GOLD analysis project Ga0209788, IMG submission 187415) | Marine gutless worms symbiont microbial communities from Max Planck institute for Marine Microbiology, Germany - Olavius clavatus LIZARD... ...
CATGTTGGGCGTCAGCCAGAGCAGAGGCCTTAAGGTATTCGGCCGTGAAATTATTTTCCAAGAATTCCAACCTATGTGTTGCTGATACCTAAACGTCACGGACAGACAGACAGACAGACAGACAGACGGACGACTTACTGTCGCATTACCGCGCTCTGCGCTAGCATCGCGCGGTAAAAACAAGTGACAATCGCACGAGTTTTTGTTTCAAATCTGTCAACGAAATTTTGTAAACAAAAGGGTCACAAGGCCTCTTAAATTTCGCAAAATTAACTTGCAAAATCTGCAACTTCAACTCCACTTTGATTTAATTGCAATGATTGCTATGAAAATCAGTTTATGAATATGATGACAATGCTCATTAGCTCGCTGCTTTGACATTTTAGAAGCCTAAACAGGCCTATGTGTTGGTGTTTCACACAAATTGACGAAACCCTATGAAATATTTTAATTTCCTGTTTCATCTTACTGCTATATTTCGACGTTATTTGTAGACCATGACCATAATGCATAACGTTACGAAAGCAATTATGTAAACACATGCACATCGATGATTGTAGCAGCGATGACCTAGATCTACTGATCTTTAAGTTTACAGAAGGATACACTAGTCTATGTAGTTATTCGTCGTCTTAGCTTAAGACTGAAATTGATAAGCCAACCTTCAACGCAACGGTATCTGACTTCGAGAAACATCTTGAGTCCTTTGCGGCATGGCTCAGTATTTTCCAAATCGGCGTCAGGAACGAGGACTTCACACTGCTTCTTGCCTGAACATTTCGTGTCCAATAAACTTAACACGTTCGCGTGACATCCGAGATATTGTGGATTGTCTTCAACACCTTCCACTTCTTCCGGTTCGATACATTTTCCGACATGACGTCGTCCGTAGATCGATTCTGCCATCACGATCACTTCGTTCTTCCAACACTGTGGGCGAAACGTTTCGAGGAGGCAAAACTCCAACATCCTGTCTAAAATAGCAAGTGAGTGAACGTGCACTATCAGTATACAGCTGCAACAATATAGTCTAAGGAAACTATGTAGTGTGTACGACTGTATGGATGTAATATTATTAGCGGATGTTTCGTTGTCAGTAGCACTGTGAGACACAGGAAAGATACAGTTCACGCCAAAAAAATTATCCCGGTGAAAAATGTGTATACTGACTCTAGCATTATGAACGAGAACGCGATGTCATATATGACATCGTAAGTTGCAGTGTTGGGGAGTATCAATGATACAAGTATCATGATACGTATCATGATACAAAAAATGTATCAAGTATCAAGTATCAAGATACATTGTTTTAGATGTATCAGTATCAGTATCACTGATACATTAACAACGTATCAGTATCATGAATCATTGATATATTCTTTTTTGATACTTTTATTACTGCAGTCTGTTAAAATGTATTGCACATTGACTTCTTTGATTACGGTATAACGCCAGCAGCTGATGTCACCATGAATGCCATCGACAAGGAGTGCATAAATTACCTACAGAGACTGGACTGACTATGCTGTCACGGTACCCTAAAGTTCGGAAGGTGTTCCAGAAATTCAACACTACGCTGCCGTCTTCTGCACCCGTCGAACGACTGTTCAGCACGGCTGGGCAGATAGAAGTGCCACGTAGAAACCAATTGAGCGACTCTGTCTTCGAAAAATTGCTGTTGTTGAAAGTAAATGGAAAAGGACAGTGACTGACAGTACAGTGTATACTTGACTGCTCTAGTGCTAGTAGTACAGTTGATCTATAGTTTTTGGATGATGGTACTGGTTCTTGCTAATTTTGTCACAGTTTCAGCTGTCTGTAAGACTGTAATCAGGTATTAACTAATGTGCGTTTTTGCTGCTGAATGAACTGTATGGCATATGAACGTATTGTGCTTTTTGATAGTACTCAGTGTTTTCTGTTACTCGTCCACAAAAAGTATCAACATATAGTATCAAGTATCAATAATGTGAAATATGTATCAGTATCATGATACAATTTTGTTCATGTATCAAGTATCAGTATCATGATACATATTTCTATATGTTATCAATATCAATATCATGATACAATTTAAAAGTATCATACCCAACACTGAATATAAGTGATAATGAATTAACAAGAAGCCCAGCTATTGCTGAGATAGCCGATCGTACTGCGTTGGAAATTCTGATCGGCTAAAAATGACGCATAAACAATATGATCTCCATGCGTGTCACATAAGCATAATGTTCGTCACGCAAGGTGTAGAATTTTGGGGGTGGAAGTTTGAGGGCGCAAGGTCGGAGGTTCTGTGTAGAGGTTGAAAGTTGTAGGCCTACCGTTGTGTACCTGGCAGGGCACTTCCTATTCACTAGTTCAGACACTTTTGCTGTAGGATTATCGTTTTAGCCGATCGGCTATAGGCATAATCCTGTCGTCTGTCTGTCGGTCCGTCTCAGTCTGTCTCTCTGTGACGCTGTGCATTGTTGCTCTTAGGGTTGGTGTACAGGGATAAAAGTTATACCAGCGTGCTCGTAGCAGGCAAGTTCCTGCATTTGTCCGTTCAGACACTTTTGTTGTAGGATGTATCCTTTAGCCAAAGAACGCACCGCAAAAAAACGAGTCGAAGAAAATGCGAGCGTGAGATTTTTTCAGACACAGACGAGTGACGACCACGTGACTATTGTTTTTTGATAACTTTAATCGACGTCGTGGACTTTAGTCGTCACACTTGAGTTGATTTAGTTTTCGGTGAGTTCATAAACGAACGGCTGGTGCGCAATCCGATTCATCCGTTTCAGCCGATCGTAGGCTTGCACTTTTAACTACCGGTTTGATTAGTTCGCCAGTAGTTTATGAACGCCTGTTTATGAAGTCTACATACCTGGTTTTGCTCTTGTAACAGCGTTTATACTAACATTTTTATTCACAACTTGAGACGCTGCGATCATAATGAATAGCGTTAAAAACAGAAATCACGCAGTAATGAGTTTTTTTTAGCCGATCGTACTGCTGCATACAGTATACGATCGGCTAGAGCAGCTGAGCTTCTTGTTATTTTTAGCCACAATGCACAGCGTCACACTCACAAACAGACGGACGGACAGGCAGCCGGAAATTATGATGCCAATAGCCGATCATTTTGCGTGCACGATCGACTAAAACCATCATAATACAGAAAGGAAGAGTGTTTGAGTAGGCCTCTTTGCGTTTCATATTTGTTCGCGAGTTCGTTGGGCTAAAAAATCAGCACATATTGGGCAAGACAGAGACACTGAGGGGGACTGAGCAGCTGTTGTAATGAATGCAGACATCAGCTCATTAAGTCATGTGAAGTGAAGATTACAGCTACAGGTGCTGTCAGGCAGTTAGTGATGTCAAGGTCAATGCCGTGCTGCTATAGAAACGACCGTAGCCAGCAGTATACCATGCAACTGCAGTCATGCAACCTACTGTTATGCAAAACTTGTCGCAGTTGTCTAGACTATCGGTGGCTGAAACATCGCCAGCACCTATTATGACTTTCCACGAATGGATGGTCAGACTGAGTTGGCCTGAGTGGTTGGCTTGACAAAATACGAAAATGGTATATATACCATAAACAGTGGGGTACCACGGGAAAATGGCAGAGTAAAAAGAATAGGTGGAAGATGATGAAGACAGGTAAAGAGGCTTTACTTCCCTTGGACCCTTGGAAAGTTTTCTGCAACACCGATGTTGTTAGCGCGCGACAGCATATATGCTATAGCGCGCTATATGCCATCGCCCGTCCGTCCGTCCGTCTGTCCGTCCGTCTGTCACACGGGTGGATCAGTCAAAGACGGTTGAAGTTAGGATCACGCAACCTTCACCACAGAGTAGCCCCATGACTCTAGTTTCCTGACGCTTAACTTCACCGTGAAATTCCAAAGGGAAGATAGGGAGCGGGGGCGCCGAATAAGAGAGGGGTATGAAAAATACGCAATTTTCTGCCAACTGCCGGTATTGTATTCCCATTCACCAGGGGGCGCCACGTTATAAAAAATACACCATTTCAGCCGCTGCAGGTATTGTATTACGTTTCACCATGGGGCACTGTCGCGCGCTGCCCTTGGCGTTAGCAAGGCTTTCTTGTTTTACTGCTCCGCTACCAAACCGCTGGCGAGTACCGACACGTTGAAGTGAGACATCTGCGTTAGCCTACGGTAGTTACTTCGATGGTAAATCATTAATCAATACTGAATTAAAGTCGATAATTAAATGATTTTAAATACTGCTTGGACTATTCAAATAATATTTAACTATTTAAACACATAAATCACATTTAATTGCCGTATTAAACACATTACAACACCCCATATAGTTATAATAAACGATAACAGCTTTAGTTTTACGTGTGCTGTCTAAAAATCATGCTACTTATATTTTAGTGTCTGTAAGCTGTATTTATAATAGCGTCGGAAACATTAAAGCGCTCGTGTTGACTGTCAGAAGCTGACGCCACTGACGAGACGCCAAGTATTACTGCAGTCGTCAAGCAGTGCTTTACTGCGCATGGACTGACATTAGAAAGCCGGGTCGGGCAGACGCTAAATCCAGCAGGATATCGACATGACATCAATCTTTCTTATCGCGGTCCAATTGCACGTCTCACATCAATTCCACGGCACGGTGCTTGCCGCTGTGCTCAGTGGTGTCAGAGCAGAGAGACTGCGTGTGGTCTGCAGTCGGCCTGGCCACGCTGCCAGCGCAGCGGTCATCGGTCGGTCGATTTGGTCACGGCGTCTCGCGAGACAGTGCGCTGCCGAAACTGCAGCTGTTCTAGGAGCAGCGGCGTTACACGAAGGTCGCTATCTCACTATTAGCAGGCGACTCGCAGTTAGCACAGGCGCTGACACCGGAATATCAGCAGCAGATAAACGACGTTTACGACGCTGCACGACCGACGAGCGCACAGACCAATCGTCAGTTAGTAATTATTGAACACAGCGCCTCGGCTAGCATTTCAGCTCAAGTCTTGACAGTAGCGCTGATATATGAGTGACAGTCAGGTTGTCGAGTAATACACGGATGAGACGACGACGACGATGACGACGACGACGACGATTATTAGAAAGAAGAACGTGCAGGGAGTGCCGTCGAGTTGCTGAGGCCGACGACGTTAATCACATTAAGACGATTAACAGCATCACACACAGCGTTATCTCAGCCAAACAGACTGCACCTTCATTCAAGCCTAGCAGTTACGAGCACCTCTAAATCACCCTCCAACGCACTGGCTATGAAAATACTGAGTACATTCGTCTCATAATAGCCTACAAAGAATTATTTCGTCCACGATATGTTTTGCTTCGAATGCAATGTCGTGGCACGTATATTTGAGTGTTTTCTGTCGTGGCACGTTTCACGATATCGAGAACTAGGTCATATAACTGCTGCTGCAGACAATCACCATACGACCTTATGTGTTTGCTGCTGTCTACTTATCGCATTTGTAAAAAAAATCCTCGAACAGATACCTTAGCAACATTGACAAAATTTGGTGACGAAATAAGTCGTCAACATGGCGATTGAAGCCAACGGAGGCACAAGATTTTTAACCCACAGTAAAAAAAGTAGAAGCTTGTGCATATGCGTAAAGAATATATGATCAAAGTGACTTTCTACTTTTGTACTTTTTTCGACTGCCGAAATATTTCATCTTTATATAAGCTTATTAGCAGATTTAACATGTGCTTAATGAATGTAAAACTTGTATTATTTAAGAGTTTTTGACTGAATATTTATGATTTGGCGTTGTGCAAACACTACTCTGTCACTGTATTCAACATTTTCTGTCTTTTTAATATTTTCTTCGGCTTTAAAAAAGATTATTCTTGTTTATGCTGTACTTTTCTTTTCTTCACTCCATGAAATAAACATGACTGATTGATTGACTGCAATCAAAGTCACTGTCATTAAATATGCTAAGATAATATCAGTATGGGCTGAATCTCAAATGCTGCAGAAGTAAACTATGTCCTTTAATTATCAAGCATGACGAGGTATATTTGAGTGTTTTCTGTCGTGGCACGTTTCACGATATCGAGAACTAGGTCATATAACTGCTGCTGCAGACAATCACCATACGACCTTATGTGTTTGCTGCTGTCTGTATGTTGGACTCGGCGGTCCTGCGACTACACGTGATTAGTGACAAGCTGTGTCAACAATACGTCGTTCTCGGTCTTGCTATAAGACGAACGAGTCAATAACATGCGTAGCTTTGCCGACATTGTACGTTTACTGATGGACTTTGTAAGCTCCACAACGAAATTGTAGGCTGCATCTTGTTCCACCCGAGGTGTTCCACCCGAGAACACTACAGAATCACTCAATCAAAACACGCACATGTCACAGGCCGCCTGCTGTAGGCTAAAGCCTCGTCCACACTGGCGAACTGGCGATAGTCCCCGTTCCCGGCGACTATAGTCGCGTATAGTGGGAACTAAGAGTCTATAAGCCGAGTGTTAACGTTCAGAGTTAGCAATGTTAAGCAGCTGTTCAGTTGTGAAAATACGTCTATATAACAGTGCTGAGAATAGACAAATGAGCTGAACTTTGTCTAACCTGTGTGTGCAGGGCGAGTGAATGGAGTGGTACAGAAGTGCTGGTGGATGTGTTCTAAGCCATCACTGTCCGCACTGATGAGAAGTACACAGTGCTCATAGTTGACGGTGTCGTCACGCTGAAACAAGACGCAGTCGAGCGTGACGCTCGCACCAGACGACCTCACACGTCGCTCACTCACGTACCGCCAGTCACGTGACGTGACGTCATCGCCGAGTTGCTCCACTCTGTTGTTGTTGATGTTGTTGCTAGGCAACTGTCGGACTAGGAGACGTACTGTGTAGAAGACGTGATCACAGCGAGGCTGCGTGTGACGCACGACGACATGACGATGACATGACTTGGACAATGAACCGAGCGACAACGAGTAGTCACGACTCCAGTCGACGACAACAGTGTTACTGACAGCGAGCGGCAGGTCAGAGCGACGAGATGATATCAACACAGCCTGATAGAGGCCAGCGCGGTCGATGACAGAGCACGATATGATGATCTGAGATGAACTGCTGAGTGACGTCAGAGTCTGCGTGAATACAATGGTCCTGTGACGTGATGTGTCGAACTGCGAGGACGAGTTGACGCCAGAGAGGTAGATGAGCTGAAGTGTGTATGAGACAGCTGTGTGTTGTGACTGACATGCAATGTCACCTACACTCAGGGTTACTGTCAGGTCGCCAGTGAGCGCCTTGTGACTCTCAGGAGCCTGTAATGTCACTGACGCCGGCCACGCGACATTGATGACACTCGACTGTGCGACAACATCAGAGCGTGTCGAGTCGACCACCCGCACAACTAACTGACCAGCAACGTCGATGACACCGCAGCCAATACTGACCTCGCCGTCACTGTACCCACCAGGAATGTTTACAGTTGTCAATGGAGACAGGTGCCCTCCGTCACGTGACTCAATGACGTCAATATACCAGTCGGTGTTGTTGAGAGAGATGTCATCGCTAGTCGTGAACGCGACCAACAAGTCTCCGCTAAATGCTGTATAATGGCGTGGAACACTGAGACTTACACGACCACCTGCAATGCAACAGACGTCAACAGCATTTCATTGATTTCAAACAAACAACTGACCGAGTAACCGACCTGTGCACGTAGCAAACATTAGCTGCCATCTTCGGTGTTCTCTGCCTCTACAATATCGCATGAGCCGTACGTTCTACGGCAGACACTTGCTGACGACGGTATTGAAGCGAAAGAAACAGCAAATATTACAGTGGATTGTAGTAATAATGATGATCATACAGTAAAAAGTATTCTAATAATTACCGATATAAAAAATATCAAAAACGAAACAAACAAAACGAAAATAAAACTAGAATTATAGTCACGTCACTTGTGTCACTTCAGGCTTGCAGTCCATTAATCGATTTAATTACGCGAATAATCTTCGCCAGCTTAAATGAGGGAAATGGCTCATATGCTCATATGTTAACAAGAAGCTCAGCAACGCAGAGTAAACATCGCGTCAGCTATGCATGTCGTTGTAGGCCTGCGAAAAATACGAACAACAGGCATCATTTTTACCGACAAAACAACTTCGACAGTACAACCTGAAAAAATGCCACTTTACAAATAATCTGTAATATAACTCGTCCTTCGCGATGTACAGACACCGTCCACCGCATTTTATGGAGTTACAACTTACAACATCGAGATGATATTATAGTGTGGTGATCAGCAGTTCAGCACTAGGCCTACTGTCAGACTGCCAGTGCTTGATTGCTGGACATTCATTTTGCTGAAGCACAGAAGCGTCAATGCTTGACTGTTGATAGCTTCATGTATATGTAGAAAGCTGGTTTGAGTTCTATCTAGCACAACAGTCCTGCAGCTTCCCTTCGGCTAAGATTTCGTGACTCCATCGTTTCGATAATATACCATCATGTGACAGACGGACGGACACACAGACATGTCGACGATGGCAAATACAGCGAAGCGCTCTGCACAGCTGTGTTAAGCTGACGCTGAGTTGAAATTTGCTTCTAATTCTGCTGTCCACTCACAAATGTGCAGCTAACATTACAGTCGACAGCGCACGTAATAGCTGACACATCACGGTTGTTTGCGTGTCACCGGTCACCCAGTGACTTCACATAGGCTACTAGTTCTTTCCAAATGACCAATAAAAGTGAAATAATGAGAAATGCGACGCTACGTTAGTCGATAGATGTGACAAAGTAGCTAACGTGGACGGCTGGCTGATGGCGGATCGTTTATTGATCTTTGTCACTAGTTAACGGTGCGATTTACAGGCTGGCTCACGCGCGCCATTAAGCACGTCATTCTTTATGCATAACCTGTACAGAGGCCACTGCGCCTGCATCAGCAGCTAGCGACGCATATGGCTAGCAAGATTTACGACGGATGCATTTCAGCCTGCCAGCTCAGGTTAGATGCTGAATATTTCACGCCTGCTTTTCCTGGAGGCTGGAGCGAACGACCGACCGATAGACAGCACATTGCTGATGCCGTGCCGTGCACACCTTGCAAGTCAATCGTCTGCCGGATACGCTGACGCATGTAGAGATGGACAAAGTACTCGTATATCGACTCGAGTTACTGGAAGAATTACTGAACAGCTCGAGTAATTTGTGTATAAAATAGATACGTCTTGATTTCAAACTTTCGGTTATAAATTTCAAATTTATATATGCAGTATAGGCCTATATTGCTAATTTTTTTACTACTCGCGCGCTACATTCCTAACGTAGCGAAAGAGGAGTAATATGTGTGATATGAGATCAGTGTAATAATAATAAGAAGTATATTGACGACCGACCGACCGACCGACCTCAAGGCCTATTCACACATTTTGCAAAAATTTCAAATGGCCATAACTCTGCAACGCATCAACCGATCCCCTTCATGTTTGGTTCTAGTGTGGGATTTTCGGGGACCGCGGATCGAACGACGCCATTTCCGGTTCGAACGAAAAGGCAGATCTTGAAAAATAGTCGAGAAAATAGCGCGCGAGGAGTGTACATTATAATGGTTACAATCTAAAGTATTTCTTGTAATATCTTAGCTTACTTCTGAGGCGAGAACTTGCAAGACCTGCGCTGAAGCCGTATCTGTTTCGGTCGGTCAAATGTGCATCCCTCGATGTAGGACATAGTAAAATCCACGAAAAGTTTTAACAACATAGTTAGACCTCATAAAGTCAATGACATTGGGTTTTAAGTTTAAAGTGATTCTTACGTTTATACAAGTATTAATCACCTGACCACCTTCACGCGGTATCTTGCTTTTGACGCTGAGACAAGTATTGAGACTATTGCCTTGCACTTGGTGTCGAGTTTTTTGACAAGATCTTAGTTACAAGACTGCATAAGACTATGTTTACTAGCAGTGTATCATAATATAATCTTAAATTACAAAACTTATACATTTCATAATGCAGATCATAACAAAGACACACTAAAAGACGCGCTAGATACTGTTATGATGATCTGAGTTATGTTGTTACTAATAGTAATTTACGCAGTTGTCGTATCGGTTGTTGCTGTGAGTCAGAGGACGCTGTGAGAAGCATCATCAATCCAGTGACTAGAGAGAGTAATGCTGGTGGTGGTGGTGCTGCAGTGACAGAGAGCAAGCGGCGACTGTCAACGCCAGCAGCAGACATACCGCAGTCAGCAGGCACTGGAAGTCAGGCACTGTTAGGGAGGGAGTGAGGGAGGTGGACTTAGTTGCAGTGATCTATGACGTGGTCGGTCGAGCGACGTCGGTCGTCTTGACAGCACGCCGGGCGGGCGGGCACTGTCTGCGGCGTGCTGATAGCACCACGCACAAATTGGAAAATGAATGGAACGACGTTCAACGACCGTCGACAGCGCTCGGCAGACAGTAAGTAAAGAGAGACTGCAGCGTGGAGCAAAGAAACAGAGCCAACAAATCTTGACTGCGGCGCATGTCATTATACAGTGACAGACTGCCATGTAACGCAGAACGATGTCTCGTAGTCGCAGCACGCACAGCAGTTGACTTTACAACAACAACAACAACCATCTGATGACTCGTTGAACAGTCACACTGACAACTGCATGCCGGTGTAAGGTGACCAGATAACTACCGTGACAAAATAACTACCCCTTTTAACCCTAACTGTAACAAATTGAAAGCTGTGTTTGTCAGTGATATAAATCTTTAATTTTCTCCTTGAAACAGTGACAAATACTGCATGCTATTTAAAAATTAAACACTTTTACAATACAACTCTTTAGCCTTTACCGCGCGATGCTACCCAGAGCGCGGTTATGCGACAGCAAGTCGCCTGTCCAGTGTCCATCTGTTCGTCTGTCTGAGACGTTGAGGTATGATTTTCACACAGGTTGGAATACTTCGAAAATAATTTCACGGCCGAATAGCTTAAGGCACCTGCTCACATTGACCCAAACTTTGGCGATCTGGTGCAACGAGAACACCTCCAAAATTAGGGTGGAATGGGGGTGGGGTCAGAGCACAAAAAACCTGCAATATATCCGAAACGGTGCAGGATAGGACCAAGGTTACTATGACGGACTAATAGGAAGTCGCATACCCGTTTTCGATTGGTGCCAAAATCAATGACGTTGGATGACCCTGAAAGGCCGAAATAAAAAAATGAACGGAGCCCACCAGAAACATTTAAACGGAGATAGATTCATACTATCAGCGGCAAAATGTAGGCCGATGATTCTAGTTTCTAGAAATAAAAAAAAACTATATGCGGATATTCGCGGAGGTTCCTCGGCGAGGTGCGTCAATTGTCAAACGACAATAATGGTTATGCCCTGCGTCCGTTACTTTTAACATGAGCACTTACGCTGTCAATATGTGCCACGTGGCAACGCCTATTGACCCCTTTCGAGCGGAACGTTGT
>Ga0209788_1000404_pt1 | contig 11429 bp, 9 predicted proteins | sample WorMetLIZISLAND1_2_FD_187415 | JGI IMG/M metagenome (GOLD analysis project Ga0209788, IMG submission 187415) | Marine gutless worms symbiont microbial communities from Max Planck institute for Marine Microbiology, Germany - Olavius clavatus LIZARD... ...
TCCTGGAACATTTGCAGCACTGCTGAAAACTTACTTGTTTGTTTAATGGCTGCGGCGCCGGTGTTTTTGAACCGGCGCCTGAGAAATGTACAATATGATATGATATGATGATATGATATAAGCTCGATAACACGGTGTTCGGTGTGTGATGTGGTAGACTTCATCATGCTCAGCTGTGGTGGACAGCCTACGTCCGACACACAAATATTACTTTCGACTGTTTGCCATCAACTCGTCAGGCTGTCGCGGAGTCTCGACGCTCAGTCGGCCATTCGTTCTGTCTCGAGGTAGCTCAACCATATTTTTGACAATATGGCAAAATGACAACTTGTTACTATCTGCAATGGGACCCGTTATATATAGGCATAGGCCTAGGCAGTAGGCAAGAATTTTCAAGCAAACAATCGGTGCAACTTGTAAGTGATAGCCGTGGCCCCCTGGGTAGGCCTACTTTGTCTCCTCCCATGCAACTCCCATGCAACTCCAAATACATGTACTTTCATGTCGGGTGCACCCGACATGAAAGTACATGTATTTGTTACTGCTATTTTTGCTGATTTATGCTAATTTTACTCTTCATGTTAATTCTCAGCGTTTGCTTCTACTTGGTCAGCTAAAGAAACAAGGAATTATCTGTGTCAGCACTAAGTGCTAAGTGTTCGGGTAGCTGTGTCGTAGCTAGTGTATGGCTGGTACTGTGTTCCTGCAAGTCCGGCGTTTAGTTGAGACCCGGCGTTTATTACAAGTTTTACTGTTATGATTTTATTTTAACAACTGGCATGCTCATTTATTATAGTTTTATCGTGCTTAGTGATGTAACTGATTGTCGATATTGTTGATTATCGTATAGAACCGAGCAAACCTCACGCACCTGCCAACGTGACCGCGGGAGACATGCTGGTCGCCGACGGGCGGGTCTCGGTGACTGTTCACTGGTTGCCTCCACCGGAGTCTGACTTGCCCGTCAGCAGATACAAGGCAAGCGATGTAACTTGGACATAATCAGATAATACTGACATAACAAATCCAGATGATATGATGATATGATGATATAACATGTTGATGGAGCTTCTCTATCGCTGCTCCAGTTGTTTGGAACTCACTTCCACCACATCTCCACTATCCATAAGTCGCCAACAATAATTTCGAGCCGGGCTTAAGCCTCATCTCTTCAAGGAAGCCTACACTGACAACTCTGAGAATGGTGAATGATAGTTCGTGGCCGAGGGACTTTTCCTAATAAGACTTTTAATAGGCCTATACATACTTCATAGGTCGGGTCGTCGGGAAAAGGTTATAATGTAGATTTATAATAGCACACTAGCGAATATGGGGTTATGTTAAAGTGGCGGATCCAGGATTTGCCATGAGGCGGACCATGGCGAGCGCGAGCCCATGACAGGGGTCTGTGTCCGTGGTCCAGGCCCCAGGGGCAGAGCTGGTGGAGAGTCAGTGATGCGTCATTGGGGCGACGCTTCCTGAAGCTGAAAACCTTTTGTCCATTTTCATACAAAAGAGGACCGAAAGTTAAAGATCTGAGTCAGAGCTGGCCCATGCGTGACTGAGGCAGACTGCTTTTCGCAGCCATGACCAGCGCTAACTTTTGGTCAGTAGGGGAGGGCGGCTGCCCGGTCTGCCCATGCCCGGATCCGCCTCTGTCATGTTATACAGTTATCGTTAGCGGGAGTTTTGTGTGATGTGAAAAGCCTCGGAATCTAAAACTGCACAAGCCGTACCCACAACTATGTGTGTGGTTAACTGCATATGCAGATCTTCTGGAGCCAGGTATCGTCGTCGTCGTCGGCCACACAGACGTTACAGGAATTCCGGCACGTGCTGCCTGCAAGACACCTGTCATACCGCATCGACGACCTGCACCTCGATACCACATACCTGATACAGGTATAGACAGCTGCGCTCTGTGACAGATGCTGAGATGCTTCTACTTTATGACATATTTGAGATTTTTTAAGTTCAGAAATAGAACGGCGACGTTTTCGATTTCGTGTTTGATTACTGGCTGTTTCGCTACAGTGGAATCACCGTGAGCAAGTTCAACTTTACAAACACGTCCTCTGCAGGTCTGTGAAATTAGGACCTCGTATCCGGCAGCGGCACACGTGAAAATGTTGGTAATTTAATTTGTAAACTTTCAAAAGCGTGACTGTATTATACGGCACGATAGGAAGACGCGATGTTGACAGGGACACGGGAACGATTTTCTCTAGGGATTTCAAACAGGCTGGCTGCCAGAGCCGGCATGGTCCCCTCACCTCTCTTCCCCCCCTTATTCTTCCATTCCTTCCCCTTCTTTACCCTTCCCTTCCCTCCACTCCCTCCCCTTCTCTTAGAAGTAGGCCCCTTAAATCCAGCTAGGGAGTCTGGGGAACGCTGTAAGCTCCACACTCCACAGTGTGATCTGGGGCAGAGCCCCAGCCGAAATCGAATTTGGTGCATTTTAGCTTTAAAATATGACATCTGGTGGCAGCAATTTTAATGATTTTCCCGATAATCAACTAAAGTTCGTGCAGTTTAAAGAGTATTAGGGCACATCCTTATTTTTTGATACTGAAGTGAAAAATTCTCATTTCATATTCATTTTTGGGGGTCAGCGACACCCCTTCATAGCCCTTCATTATTCTAGGGGTGTTCACTGTTTCCGCGTTCCTGGATGTTGATCAAACAAGTGTTAACGGTGTTAAAAGAGTTTTGGTAAAGAGACGGAAAGTTGAGGTTGACTTCTTTACAGACTAATTGTCCGCCAAGTTCCTCTGGTCACATCGATTTTTTTCTGATAACTAGTGTGACAACACCAGGTCAATTACCAGGGAAAATAGCTATAACATTTATTAGAGCCGGTTGTAACTTGGATATATTGTATTGTTGGCCCAACAGATCCAGTCGATTTGTCAGTCCGGCGAAACAAGGCTGAAAAGTGAAAAAGCGCGATCGTTCATAACAACGCCGTCCACTTCTGTGACAGTTGAGGATCATGAATACGGTCAGTTTATCGACCTTCTTGCTGCTTATGATTTTATGAATCGGTATTATTTATTCGAGAGATGGGATGAACGTTGCACTGACGAGTGACGACGTTGTTACAGTAATACGATCATGAAAGCTCAACGTCTTCATTTATTTCGTTTGTTTGCATGTTTTCATTTGACTCCATGCGGTAAAAACAGCTGCAGGAAGTAAAATAAGCTGGGTTCCAACAGAAGCTGACCCAACCACGGGGAACGAACGTAAGTAAGTAAGTAAGCGTCTAAGGCGCCTATAAACAGAAATGTCGCTATGCGCCGCAGTCTCGCTCAAACAGAAACGTCTTCAGAAGCCGTCTGAACTGTCCTGTCTCAACATCTGGCTGACGCAACTCAGCTGGTAAACTGTTCCACAGCCGCGGGCCAGCAACCGAGAAACTCCTGTTGCCAAGGCGCGTACTTGTTGGCGGAACGATACAAGTGTCGACGTCGGCTGATCGCAGTCGGTGTCGACAAGTGTTTGAGACGAGCTGACAGTTGACGCCTGTAACGAGCCGAGCTGTAGCATTTTGCACCGACTGCAGACGTTGAAGCAGGGTGTCTGTAACGCTGCATAAAAGTGAATTCAGTAGTCCAGGTGACATGAAAATGAAAGCCTGGACTAGTATTCTCGTCATGGCATCGACAGACAGTGCTCGTGCAACAAGTCGAATCTGTCGGAGCTGAAAATAGGCAGCACGGCAGACGGCGGTGACATGAGCCGACATCGTGAGGTGACTGTCGACGACGATGACTCCGAGGCTGTGTGCCGTCTCGACAACCTTGACAGCAGTAGGCCTATCCAGAACTGGCACTTCACTGGTGAGCACCCTCTCAACCTGATACTTGGATCCCAGCCAAAGGACTTGTGTTTTGGTTGAGTTGAGAAGGGGTCGACTCTCGCACATCCAGCGCTGGAGGTAGTTAAGGTGGCGTGAAAACTGGTCGACTGCCGATGACGCGTCATTCTGTGACGTCGTGAAATAAAACCGGCAGTCGTCAGCCCCCGGACACAAGCTCCCCCCTCGGACAGAACCCCTCTGAAAAACTCTGCAGGGCAGAATTCCCCTATGTCTAACCACACGGCAGAGGCTTTTGTCCCAGAGGAGGTTGGACCTGGGGGCTTCTGTCCGCGGTAGCTTAGAGGGGCTTCTGTCTGGGGGGAGTTATGTCCGTCACCCAGTGAAGACTTATGAGTGAATGAGCAGAGTTTAGTGTCCACCTCGTTACATAATAGGTCGATCTGCAGTGGTTTGAAGTGTAATGTTTAACTGATCGTAGCGTACGACTCGTCGTTGGACACCAGTCTGCCGGTTCCAAGTACCGCTACGATCTCAGCACATCTTCATGTCGACGCACCTTACTTCCAGAATGGACTTGTCAGAGCGAACGTAACGTGGCGGACTGATGACCACAAGAAAGGTTCGTAACTGCGAATAAACGAGTAAATAACAATAAATAATAACAACCACAACAACAGTAACAATCGGAATTGTAATCATAATCATCACAGTCATAGAGCGCCATGGTTTGTATGTGATACATGAGAATGTGTTTAAAATAATTGAAAAAATTCTCAGAGACTATCGTGTCACCCGAACTGAAAAATTCTGGCTATTCTGCTGTAACCTGGAACTTTCTGAACACAGCGAAACGGCATAACGCTTACTGTTTCAGTCGGTCGGTCATGTCGGTGTGTCATAACTATGCCCCACTTGGACGAACAGCTATCCAGAAACGAAGATATTTAGATTAGCTACTGAAAACCACTAGGCTAGTATCACAGGCTAGTAAATTGTCGAGTGAGATGACATTAGACAGTCATTCTGAATCTTCTGATTCATTTGTTCACTAACAGCCATATTCATGGCCACATCTCATCTCTCCGCCTTACGTTTACCGGCAATGGTGTACTAACAAACGCCATATTTGCTATAGATCTAGTGTTTGTTTTCCGATGACAGATGACGACAACGTCGATGATTCGGTCGTTTATCGTCTTCAATGGTTTCCGGAGTCGTGCTTGGACGGTCGAACAGTGCTTGGAGAAGCACCGCTGGTCGCCATGTCTGCCAGTACCCAAGTTTGTATTATCATGATCAGTCCATCATCGTCATCAGCATCAACACATCGCCAATGCTTTGATGCTGTTAGTTACGGAAATAGGAATGGCTTCAGCTTGTAAAACTTCTGTTTTAATGAACTCTAAAAGTTCCTTATTTTAACACTCTATGGACCTGTTCTAACTGGCGTAAGAATGGAATAGGGGCCAAAGGTATGGCAGTATTTTCATATATGACAACTTAACCCATTCTGGCGGTAAAAATGCTCATGTCTTACTATTCCAGTTGTGATTAATTGTGCATAATTCTATGCTGTTTATTGTGACCGCGCCGTCGTCGTTAACCCCCTTTGCTCCATAGCAAAACTACAGTTGTATCTATATGCTCATATTTTTGACATTCAGAGAATGGTATTCGGACGTTTATGCCCTAAAAGGACTAATACGATAGCTGATACGGTGACCATTGATGGCTCACTTCTGTTACTGCAGACATTGATATTTATCTGTTTCACACCTCACTCTATGAGTAAGTAAGTAAGAAAATTTGGAGAGGCGCAATGGGCGCAATTTTAACCAATTTAGTGACTCACAATAAGTAAGTAAGTAATGCGAGTAGAGTGTGTGTTACCAATAATTGTGTATGAAAATTTTATTTTTGATATTTTTTTCTGCAGGATCACCATTTTGTTATCTACGACCTACATTTCGACTGTGTTTACGTCGTTCGCCTGCAAGATGACACCGACCGAGTTTCCGGTCACGTGCTTGTAACCACGCCCTCTTGTGATCACGTGACTGTTGTCGGCAACATCAAACCTTACTGTCCACCAAAAGGTAGACGCAGCACTGATCTTTCTGTAATCGTCAGCTTTTGAATACTAAATTGAAGCGTTTGAAGACACCCGGTATTTGCTGCTACTCTGATCAAGTACTCATTTTTAATATCACTTTGTGATACAAAAACCCGTTATCGTTTGCTCATCACAAAAGTCATCAGTAATTATGGCGCATGTTGTTTTTATACAGGGTGGGCCAAAAAAAATTAAGCCTGACAATTTTTGCAATAACTTTGTCTACTGCCAGCCAATTTTCATAATTTTGGGCATATATACACGATTTGAGGTCACACTTTCAAGATGGGGGCCTTAACTCATTTCACGCAGATAAGTGCTGCCACCTTGGTGAGTGAAATCACGGCGTCTGCCCGGCGCCTATGCAGCAGCGTCCGCCAGTTCCGGCCCACAGTACATTCGTCTCTTTTCTGTTGTCTCTGTATCTGCCATGCTGATTGAGTCATTGAATTTGACTGACTTATTGATTAGTAGGCCTAAGTTCCGAAGTCAGGTGATCAGTTTATGTATGTGGGTAGTCGATCGTCCGCCGAGCGCGCCGCAGAATCTGCGCTATTCATTCGTCATCACAAGCACAAACATCACAGTACAGCTGGTCTGGCAGCCTCCTACTACCGGTGAAATTAACGGCTATCGAGTCACGTGCGCCAGGGCAGGACCGAACTGGTACACTGACCGTCGATCGCTCGTCACGACAACGCTGTCCAGTGTAAGTGCAGTTCAATGAAACTCAGTCTCACGCTCCACATTCTCTTCTCATACAAAGCAGTATAAACTTGGACTCACTGAACTCCGAGAAACAAACCACTCGTGCACAATAGACCGTTTCGTTATTATTTGAGTGACTTGAGTGTGTATTGCATTAATCACGCACGGCATGTTATATACCGGTACTGTCCTTTTGCTTACGGAGATTTTGTTTCAATGGGCCTATAGCAGCTGCTATATAAGACAAGTCGCCCAAAGTACTTAACGTTCATCAACATGCAAGTGCAATCGTAGATAATTCTTTCCACAAAACTGTTGATACAGATCGAAATGCCTTCACGTTTTTGTGATCTTTCGAAGAGTTTTTGTTCTGACCGGTTTATATACCGTAGTTTTTTCCCAATAATGTTCTATTTTGGCTACACGCCGCAGACTGAGCATACGTTGTATCATATCGTATCGTTGTGAAGGCGGCATTATGCATTTTTGTGTAGAATGCGAGTAGCTACAGCATCGCTCAACTGCGCGAGGCGTCCAACTACGTCGTACGCGTGGCGGCAACATCAGCAGCAGGGATGGGTCGTCATGCCAACGCACGGTTCACCACACCTCGACTTCAACCCGTTCACGCCGTCACCAATGGTCCGTCGCATTTTATACTATCACAGGGTGGGGTAGCTTGCGATAAAAGTGGGCAATCTTCGGGTCTGAGACTGGGGTCTTGAGATCAGTCTCAGTCTTATACTTTTGGTCAAATATGTTGGTTTTGCTTCCAACAGAGTGACCGCTGCAGTGCAAAGAGCAGTACATTTTTAGGCTGAAAAATTCTTTAGCCATAAGCAGTCAGTCCTATTAACTTACTAACTTAAAGTTAATAATTACTAATTAGCCATATGTGCGCCTGCAGTCTTGCTGTTGTTTAAGTAGAGGTTTTTGTTACAACGCCTTACGTTTTGGTCTTGTTTCCATCACAAAAGTGGGGAGATCAAATTAGCAAGTCTCCAGCACTGTAGCAATATATACTTGCTTGCTTCCATAATGAACATTCAGATATTTGTAATTTTCTATGTATTGACTAGATACCGGAATGCAAACGAAAATAAATGAAATTTTATTTCTCTTAACTATCGGTTAAGACTGGATGGTCTGTTCAATAACTGAACATTCATTCAAAGTACCAGCTAACACTGGGTCGAGTTGTATGTAGTTTTCACGGCAGTTTTACTACTTATACAGCTGTATCATGTTACTTCGTGTACTTCCAGGGCATCTGCTCTACAAATCCTATTATTGTTATTATTATTATTATTAGTTGAAGCATTATTCAGCAGCTGATTTTTAAAAATCTCCATTTGGTGACACAAGACAACACAGCTGATTTGTTGTCTGTCTTGTTGCAGCTCCGCTACCTCAGCAGACAGCCAGTGATCAGGCCAATGAGCAACAGTTGGACTTCAACAGTCGAGAAAGTGTCCATCTTCGAGATGACAACCACACCAAAGGTCCCAGCGATCAAAATTATGACCTTAAAAAGACCCCACTACATTCCATTGACATAGACGAAGACGATGACATAGAAAGTCATACACTGCACGATAATGATCCTCATTACGTGGCTGCTGGGCCAACCGACTGGACTGGAGTCGAGGTAAAGAAGCTGGGTTGGCGGAAACCGCAAGACGAGACGGCAACAAACGAAGTCCACAGCTACCACATCGATCTGTCTGCATATTACACATCTAGTCAAACTGTATCGACCTCAAACTTGTTCGTTATCATTATCACTGCATCTCTTCTAATCTTGTGTACTGCTCATTAGCATCTGTAATTATAGACTATCGGTATTAGTTTCTATGTCAAGCAGATGTGTCCAATGCCTATCTCTGCAGAATGTGATTGTCATTGACTGCGCCGCGGTAAACCGAACGAAGATGTTTGCCCACATACTTCTGCTGTATAAAATGCTCAATATAACAAAGGTACTATTAACATGTATCTCTTCATTTTTCTACAACTGAACATCAAAAGCAACATTCATGGCAAAAAAAACAGTTTCACGTCATAAAAGCCACAAAAGACTTCAAGCAGTAAAATATATAGTATTACAACTTATGGTACTTTTTATCTACAGGAAGCGGTCCTGCACACAAAATATCTAGCAAAACAAGGTATACAAAAGTAAACAAAATTAAGGCAATAGCACATGACTAGTACAAATGTCGCAAACACAGCAAACCATGTGGTAAGTTAGGCTAACACTGTATGTCTGCATCTACACTATAAAAATCGGTCCGCCCTAGCTGTTTACTCGCTGATTGGCCACAGTAATGGGTTACACTTAATAAAGCATCAGATTTAACGGGCAATATCGTACCCCTAAACAGTGGCCCAGCCAACGGGGGGGGGGGAGGCAGCCCTAGGCCCCCTCTGAAATGACATTAAAATTTGACCCATAAACAATGCCACGTGTACGTTTATTGCTCATCTCTGCACAATGCACATGAAACGAGCTAAAACAGGCAGAGAACTGTTGAACTGTCCTGCCTGCCTCTCAGGACCAAAAAATTATTCAGTACAGTGCTCCCAAGGCCCCATTGCTGCAATTTAAGAGATAGGGCCCCAGGGAAAAGCAGGGGTAGTGGGAAGATAGGGAAAGAAGAGAAAGTGGAGGGAAGAAAAGAGGGAAAGGGAGGGGCGCTGTGCCCCATCCGAAAGAGAAGTCTGGCTGCGCCACTGCCCCTAAACCTTACCTAACCATAGTCCGTTCATCTATTAGTCTGATAACCTATTAGTCCAATGCATTAATAAGTATAACCGCACAGCATGCGGTGTGTACCTGCTTCAGAATAACTTGATCACGTGAGCATGCTTACAGCATCCCATTTACATGGGAATCAACATCACATGACTCGGTTACTCTGCTGCACAGACCAGTGTTTTTCAATCACGGTTCCGCGGAACCTAATGGTTCCGCCAGTGGTATCCAAGGGTTCCGCAGGACTGCTGGTAAAAAAATTAAACTGCGTCTGACATTTGTGGCCACAAGAGGTGTTTTCTAGGCTCTTAGTAGGTCCAAAATGTATTTACGGTCGGGGCTCTGCCGCTCCCGCTGGGGGAGCTTACAGTGCTCCCCAGACTCCCTAGCTGGTCCCCACCAGCTCCAAGAACCCCTTTCCACCTTTCCCACTGTCGGCCTTCGGTCTCAAATTTTGGCCCTTCAGGCCTCAGGAGTCCCCTCCCCAAAAGACATGGGTTCAGTGAGCAATCAAAACTGTTGCAAAGGGTTCCACTTCACTTAAAAGGTTGAAAAACACCGATATAGACACAGGTAAGCTTACAGCCCATCGGGTTTGTTTTCATCACGTAACAACCGACTTTCAGATTTACACTTGCGTATACCACCAAATTTCTACGAGTGTTTCGTGATATGAAAAACTACAGTTCACCATCTATTCTATAATAATCTACAATTCAAATTAGAGTTCTAAAAGTCAAAAATATATAATATAACTCTGGTACAAGGTTTGAACACAATGATATGATAAGAATAAGGTCATGCAGATCTAGCAAGGTAATAATCACAGTTAATAAGCATGAACTTAATCGTTTACAATGCCTTGTGCAACTGCAGGTCCTCTGAGGTTAACTGGATTGGCATTTTATCAACAGTTCCACAAAACTTAGCAATGCTAGTCTTATCATAAAATATGTGACTGTATAAATGTCAGAGGCCACAAAAATGTTTTAACTCGTTAAAACAAATAATTAATAAAACAGTACGTTGAATATAAGCTGAAACTATAACAGCTTCTTTAACAAACATTACCTAATAGTCAAAACATAATGTCAGTCCAAACAACATATATTTACAGTGACTCACATTGCAATATTTAGTATCTTTTATTTACAATTAAAAGTCTATTTCAGTCAAAGCTGTTACACATCCAGACATTCTTGGCTTCCAAAAGTTCCAAATGCTTGCATAACTCCCATATCGCCCTAGTTATGTTGCCACATTACTTGAGAATACATGTACATTTAACACCTGAAAGTAACATTGGCATCCTTTAACTCAACCGTCTAAAAAATCACACACGCTGACAACCTCCATCCATAACTAACATAAACTATAACTAAGTTTGGCATATTTTTGCAAGTAACAATGTTAATATTTTGGTTACCGAAAACCATTTTTTCTGTTTGCCACCTGCCTTCAACTGACTTACTTTACTTCACAAAATCTTGGTAACTGCAGCTGAAAGGACACTGCCAGATGGTGTAATATTGTCAGGTAGTGTAAGGGGAGAATATGCATGCATTTCACAAACAAAGGTATAAAAAATGTGCATCAGACTTCACTACAATAGACTTGTAAAGTGGGTCATTTCTGGATACAGCATAAAATAATAAATATTATTACAAATACACAGCTGAATACAGTGATTTTCACTGTTGGCCGTCATCTCCCCAACAATATTCTCATTTTTGTTTCTTTTTTGTTTATGCCATTCCTCGGACTTTCCTTTACAAAAAATAACACAGTTAAGTAATTTATCTGAAGCAGAAACAAAAGCAAGTAAGCAAGCACTGCAATTCTGTTTCACAGAAATACATGGCAACTGCAACACTGAGCATCACTCTACTAAACTTAGTCAATTTAAACAGTAACTCGCTGCCATGATTTTGCCACAATTTGTGGTATTTTTCGTGTGACAAACTGTGTGCTTTTCCACTGTGATATTTTGGGGGACTATCACTGTAATGTTCACAATAACTTTTCATAAT
>Ga0209788_1000405_pt1 | contig 11385 bp, 4 predicted proteins | sample WorMetLIZISLAND1_2_FD_187415 | JGI IMG/M metagenome (GOLD analysis project Ga0209788, IMG submission 187415) | Marine gutless worms symbiont microbial communities from Max Planck institute for Marine Microbiology, Germany - Olavius clavatus LIZARD... ...
CTTTCCAATAGAGTGCGTGTATTACTATGGGAATTACGACACAAAGACTACTCTATAAGTCACCTAAATTCTTAAATTATAGGCAAACTAAAACAACACTACTGAGCGAAAATAACACTCCTACAATCTAACCGCATACACCCACACAAAACATTAATTTCCCACGGTTCGGGAACCTACTAGCGCCGCCCATCTCCGCCTGGGAACCGGTTGGAACCAGTTTTCCCACGGTGCGGGAACCGGTAAGCTCCGCCCATCTCTCTATCGGCGCCCACAGCAGTTCTGGGCTGGAGACCGAGGCCACGCCCCTCCAGAATCGTACAAATAGAGGCCAGCAGTTCAGTCGTGACCGCGGTTCCATACCGTGCACTTCGTGTAGGACTAAGTCCTGGAAGTTCTGGGTAATAAAACAGAACAACAGAACAGCAGAACAACGCATCTGAACAACAGAACAACGACAACTGACAGCACATCTGAACAGCGACTACAGTCAACTTCCGGTCGGGAACCGAACCGAACAGTTACTAACGTAACGTCAGTTGTACGTTCACCTCTTGTGTAGCAGGACCTACGCACCCGCCATGGGTAATGATGTTTCTACCGACCAGGGAAACCTCCCGACTCATGGTAAAAGAGATGTAAGACAAGTGGCTGACACAAAATAGCACGACTGGTCAAAGCTAACCGAGGCACCCAACACTAATTTGCTGTTGACAGTCGCAAATTCTTACATTACTATAGGCCTAGTTGTGTTTTTTTGTGTCATGACTGACTAATTTGTATTGGAATACTGGTATGTTATAGGCCTATTGACCTGGGCACCTGTTAGTGCAGACCTTTTCTGCCTTTGTGTCCAGTGACATGGATGTGCATGTTCATGTTTAATAAAATTGTTCAATAAATTGATTGATTGAATATCTGATGAAGATATGGACAAGAGTATGTTGTTTTCTTTTTTTCTGACTTACGCTGTAGTATCATTACGACAAACTGATGCAATAACAAACGTGTATCGCAGTAAATAATTTTTATTTTTGTATAATTAGCTGTCAAAACTTATATAACACTTATCATGATATCAAGTCAGTAAGTAAGTAAAAAGTAGATTTATGTAGCGCATCTCGTCAGAAGAATAAATACGCCATAATACGGTTGCATTGTTTTCTCGAAAGTTAACAAAACAATTTTTAAAAATTTTTAAAAATTAGACGTCGATAATTATAAAGTGCAGGAAGACAGCCGCATAGTACGAGAACGAACGATGCTGTAGAAAAGTTTCCGCCACTAATGAGCAGTAAGTTTAAGAATGAGACTGAACGTGGTGCAAGGCGGTCTGGTGCGACTGCGACTGACAAAATCTGCATGAAAACAATTTGCCATAAAGAGATAACTAAGCTTATAAGACGAGAGTCACATGTAGCAAGGTCACTGACCGTCTTTATTCATGTTGACCCGCAGGCACTTCTGGAAGCGACAGGCCTGGCACTGGTTACGTCGAGCGGCGTCGACGAGGCACCTACCGTCAGCCTTACACACGTACTGCATGTTACGACGTACAGAACGCTTGAAGAAACCACGGCAGCCGTCACAGCTCGGCACTCCGTAGTGTTTCCCGGACGCACGGTCACCACAGACCAGGCAGCCGCCAACTCCACCGCACCCCAACCCGGCTGACGCTGGTAAAGATGGACCCGTAGGGTGTTCAATGGAGGACGATGACGACGTAGATGACGCCAAGTCTGGCGCGTGTACCCGCTGTAGACTCATTAAGTCGCCGTACAGACCAAGACTTTGGCTGTAATGTCACACGTGAACAACAGCGCTTTAGTGGTCCTCGAAGTGACTTCAGTCACTTAGGCCACTATAAAAATTAACTGATTGATTGATTGATTGATTGATTGAACATCCAAATTGTATGCACGTTCACTTTCTCAGCGTATTGACAGCAATGCGATACGCCGTGATCTCTAAAGCCTAAACTGACAATAGCCAACGTACTTTGTACACGGATAGGATCGAAAACAGTATAAAAATTTAAAAAAAAAGAAAAGTCCAGAAAGATCTCAGAAAATGAAAATCTTCGCCAAGATTGACTATGGTACCGTGGTAGAGAGGCTCCATTACTAAATGTGGACGAGTGGCGCTATTTTGCGCGACGTTACACTTACGCCTACTGGTATTTTGCGATGTTCACGCAACTTGAAAATCCTCTATCACATTCGGAACCACATCAACTTCTAATCAAATCGATTAATTTATCTGTAGCTTTCAGAGTAATCTTAATGACGGACAGACAAAAACATAGCCTTCTTGGCGGAGATAAAGGGATAGCGGCGAGAGAACTACGAACATGTCCCTGCAGCCCGACTCTGGACTATAGTGGGAAAGATTAGGCCTATGTAGAATGAAGACATTACATTATGATGATACTAAACAAAGAGAAGATGGGAGCTAGCTGACTAAAGAGACAAATTAACAAACCCATAAACCATATCTACAAAACTACTATCTTATGTCATTAAAACAACATTAGTACCTACGTTCTGAACTTTTGAACAGGTTTTCTATACATCAGTTCAGTACAAAATTGGAAATGCATTTTATTGTTTGTGATTTTGTTACCTGTTGTCAAGGAACGTTACTCTGTTGTCCGTGGCAACAATGGAAGCGACATCTAGCGAACATCGAGTGCGAGGTGGCGGCTGTTGCAGCCTGCTTACTGGAAGACGCGGTGACAACGCGTCGCCATGGTGACTGTGATGATGATGATGACGATGATGATGTCGTTGCATCAGGTAGAGTCGAGATTTCACGGCGTCGTCTTGTGACCTCGGAGAAGATGGAGGCGGCGTGTCTCCATGGCAACTGACGGCTGCCGCTGCTGCAGCCGGGCTGCTCTTCAGCTCTGTCTGTACGTCGTCTGTGACGTCATCGCTGACGTCATCGGAGCCGTTGAGGGATGAGCAGTTATGGTGTGGAGCTATTGGACTAGCAGACGAACACGCCACTTCCATTTAGCACGTATGATCTGTCGCAGACTCTACAGTACCATTTCATTTTGTTGACGGTCAATTCAATTGGTATGAAAATGCTGGGTGGTCACTGTATGTGGTTGATAAGAACTAAGCTGCAAATTGCAAATTGTATTTATAACTTCATCAAATATTGAGCAACTTTTAAAATTCTCTTTTACTGCACACTAAAGAGTAAATTTGCAACAAAATGATCAGTAAAGATCCCAACATTTTCTTAAAAGTGTCACTGTACGCAATACTTTGTGAATATTAGCGTTCAAAGGCTGACATTAATATTTCGCAAGGTAGCGTATAGTTTCGCGTTTGAGGTGTGGGGGATCTATGGGATCTTTAACAATCACCCTGTTGCAAATTGACTGAGTGCATCAGTAGGCCTAAACCACGGTCAATATATGATGAAGTAATGACGTAAACTTAGTGGCTTATGTTTTTGATGGACCTTCCTCTATGTCAAGCTCTTTCTTTGTCGTTATCCTTACAGCAACTGCCACTGATACTTTTACTGTTTAAACTAATTACGCCTTACTGTTAACTTTAAGTTTACCATACAAATAAACAGTATTTGCATGCCCTCCGTTTAAAAAAACATTTTATTACTGTGTCACGAAGTTAGGCTAATCGTAATGAAAACAGAGAAAAGTTGTTATTGTTATACCGAAATAAAATTTCACTCTCAATTAGTAATTTTATTAGCACATTACTGCATGTTTGAATTTGAAAGACGCATTCAAGGAAATAAATTATTATTATAACATCATAGTGCTAACAAACGAAAATCAAATCTGTTAACTGTACCAATTTGCATAATACGCATATAAGTTAATGTCATTTTCAATGCATTTGAACTTGTCGCCGTGTCCGTTTATTTATATAACAAAGTACAAACCTACCTATCGAGAGCATAACGATGCACACTTTGGTTTAGTGATATGTGCTCTGCTTCGCCTAAATTTTTGCAAGCGTGTTACGTGATATTTGTACGGGTCTCCAAACATAATTCAACAGGGCTGGCGCGCAACTGTCTGACTGTCGTTTTATATATGACGTGCTATGGTGTAAAACAACCAAATCCGGAATATCCAAAAATACAACCACTCTCGTAACAAAGAAATTAATTAACACGCGTTAAACTTTATACTTAAAAACTATAAAAAATAGTAAAAACACGGATTTCTAGAGTAGGTATAAAACGCCCACTGTTAAAAGTCGTTGCATATATAGCTAATCTGTATATACAATTTATCACGAAAGGGGGTCAAAGACGTCAAACGGTCAAAAATTACTAACCCCATTTAACAGATTTGGTTTTCCTAGACCAGTCGAAAATATTTTCTGAGCCAAGGCACTTCGGCAGTAACGGACGTATGTCCATCGCCGGATATTCACCGAAGAACCGAAGAACCATGTATTTGAATTCCCGTAGGTTGCGACTACATTGCCGTTTTGCCAAGCTACCATAGAATTCGTTTTTACTATTATTTCCGTTATTTTATACGTTCGGCTATGTGAACAGAAGTTTTTACGCAAACAGCCTGTTGATGAACAAGAAAATGATAGAGAACAGCGACTTACGGTTGTCGATGATAATTGCTGTCGAGTTGACTTTAGACGTCTGTGTGCAGCATCAGCATCCAATGATGTCACCATAAGATGAGCTGACGTCACGATGATCGTCGGACATTGTGGGTGGGCTGGTTGACACTGCTGCCAATGACACGACGTCATGACGCAGTTGGTGCCGCTAATTGGCTGGAAGAGGGCGGTGCCCGTCGACGTGTACAGGAAGGCGCCAGGTGAGTCTGCTGCGATCGCTGCTTGGCGCCCGTCGTGAGCTCGCCGTAGACTGATCAATGCCGACGATCAGCGACAGCTAGCGTACTCTGCCTGTAGTTGCCGTCACTAAGACGCTGTCTTCAACTATAGATTTTCAGCTTATTTTATTTGCAGCTCTATTCAGTTATTGTTTAAGAAAAACATACGCCACGTCTTTGTTGCTGTCTAGTTACAGTATAGGTACTGGTATACAAATCTGTTAAACCTTGCTAACATAACCTTGTTTTTTATCGAGTATGTACCTCGAGTACGATTTATTGTAGCCTAATTTAATACAGCTTTTGTAACAAATATGCCTAAACGTGGCAACGCACGATTGCAAGGTTGCCTTAAGTTGCTTAATAGTTTGACTCTGCAGTTACGCCGAATGAAGACGTCCAACCGAGTTAAGTCATTACACAGCCGTACTTTATCTTAGACGTTTTGTGACATTGCGCATGGAAAACGGTCCCAGAACACCGAGATTGCTAAACTGTGTTGAACCAGCCCAGTAGTCATGTATTGTGTATATGGTTAATACCCTTCACCTTGTATAGTCAGCGTAAGTTACACTAAACACAGTGCACGGTCGACGGGGTAGACGATTAAGCGACAGAATTACACGTAATGCCCGTGAACGACCGTTACGTAACCGGATTAAAACAATGTCTTTCAGTGCCGTGAGGTCCCATACGGCACGAAACGGCAAGCAAGTTACAGTTTCTAACACGTTATCTCCCGCTGACCAAATGACCAAACGACTGACCGTGTTCATGCGCCGAACTGAAAGCAAGTCTTTATATCAACAGTACGGAGACCGTGCACGCACGGGTGTGCAACTTGTGTGGCACGGTCACAATGATCGTTTACATTTCACAGTGCCAGCGACACAACCGACGGCTTTTCGACAGCCTTAGCTTTATGTCCACGGCTACTGTGAATAGCTGCACATTTGACATTTCTTCCAGTCACCTCGCACAAGAGCATCTAAAATTCTACGTAAACGCACAGAGACGTTTTTGCGACTAGCATGCAAATTTATTAGTTCACTCGTGTTTTTGTGTTGCTTAACATTATTGTTTTGTACTAATAACTTGTCAACGGTTGAAGAATGCAGACACTATTTCAACTGCGTTACTGAGTGAACTTCTATTTAAGAGTACGAAGAAATTTTTGCACAAGCTGAATACTCGTTGTGGCTAACTGTTACCTTACTGCGTATTTATATTTTATTTATTTAGTTATTAGTTCTATTCTTTGTTTTTGATGCTACCATTTCTGGTAAATTAAAGATTGTCAGTTGTCGTGTTTTGTTTTTGCACAATTTCAGTTTGACATGTGACTTCGTAGGAAGTTCAACCCATCATTTAGTAGCATGACTATGAATATGTCACATTAATTTGCACTTGGAAAAAAACGCGCGCGTGCTGTTGTGTAAAATATTTAGGAACTTCCACTGCCGCTCCGATGGGTTTACGGCGCTGGAGTATATGGAAATTATGCAATCTGGGTAAACGTAAACTTGAATCACAGAAAGCTTAATGTAGGCCTAAAATGTCAATGCCAATGTCAAAAGTGAATTTACATAGCGCATTCTTGTGGCAAATCTCTAATGCGCTGAACACACTGTAGTACTGTAAAAAATAACGTCTTCGGTGACGATCTGTAACTGTCCACAGAACACTCCGGATCCCACATGTCTTCGGGCAATGAGTTCCAGGCAGTTGGAACAGCAACAGTAAACGTACTGTGTGTACATAAATGCAGAACCTAAGAGTTCGATCCAAGCACGTCACGAATCACGATCATCAACATCATCGTCATCATCATCACCAGCAGCACCAGCGGTATAGCGGTGTGATTGAACGACGTTAATCGACGTTTTCTTTTCGAAGCGCCAGTCTCCATAACCGAAATTTTGATGGCTTTCAACTGAAGTTTCATGATTGTATCCGTTACTCATCTCGGCTTGTATCTATCTGAAAAGTGAGAGAAATCATCGAACAGAAATCATCGACATTCGACTATCAGGACGAGCGCAATGTCTGCGCAGTCGGGACACCTGTTGGCGACGCGCTCGTCGACCGTCTTTCAGACGTCATGTCAAATTAGCATCGCGAACCTACTGTCCGTCGCAGAAAGAGTCAATAGTTAAACGCCCTCGTCGTCGGTCGCCGCTGGAGAATGGTTAACGGCGTGAGGAGGACGAACAAGGCGGTGGCGACTGATCGTCACGTGTGGTCAGATACGACCGACGGCATATGTTGTCAGCACGTGCGAGCTTATAAGTGACTCGACGAGACAATTACAGGCCACACACCCACTTCATCCAGCACTGTTCCTTCCACACCACATGCCATCTCGTTTCGACACTACTAATTTACTTACGTAGTTTTTGACTGATTTTAGCTTACCGTACTTCATATTCGCCTGTTTAGTTTAGCACTTTAGCATCCTCTTTTAAAACACACACTCACCGTCATTGAACAGGACAAAACAAGGACACAAGGACAGAAGAGACAGACATGATTCACTGCAGTCTGCTTTTTTAATTTTACGGAACAATTATGACGATATTCAAAACGAAAGTGCGTATTTCGAATGGGAAGTATAATTAGTAGGCCTTGACGGTTTCCACATTATTGCCTTTTAACTCTTTTTATCTCCACATATAATAGTTGGTAATTTAATACGTCAAATAAAAGTTATAAATATGAAAAAGTATAACATTTCTAATTGATTTTTCTAAAACACTGACTCGCTTACGCATGCGCATTCCACGAGTATCGACTAGTTCAAATAACAATTACCACGACGTTATTATTATTACCAATATCTACGATGACGTCATGTGACGTCACGGTTCGCATCATCGTCTGAATCAGCTTGCGGGCGACAGCGTGACGTCGGTAACGAGGCATCCGGTTGAGTTGACCGTCTCGAGATTGTACGCTGCGTCCCGCCGGCACCTCTACTCACCGACCGGTATAGTTCGTTAAGTGAAATTAACTCGTTTCATCTCCGCGTTGTCCACATGCGCACGCTGTCCCGTAGATCGCCTCTCATCGGCGACGACAAGTCAGGTGCCCGTCAGATTGAAACCGTCCCACGACCCTAGAAAAAAACTATTCTGCGGTTGCTGCAGATGAATTTGAAAGGTTGAAACATACATTTTCTGCAATGCATCAAGTGTATGTTAAAAAGTAAACTGTAATCACAGTGGAAGATTCAGGGTTTTGAATAGGGAACCTCAGGGGTCTGTGGATCCTGGTTGTGGGACTTAAAACGGAATCACCGTAGACGTTACAGTCTGTTCTGTAGAGAGCGATGATGAGGCGTTACAGTGGTACTGATGTGACTAGCAATAGACTCCTTCATCAATACGATGAGGGAGTTGATGATCTTCTCCACAGCAAAGCACTCAGACGCCGGCGAAGTGCAGTCAAATGACGTGACGTGTACTGTGTCGCTAATTGTCGCGTGTCGCGCTAGTCGCAGCCTCGTTGTCGTCATAATCAGCCTCGTTCTCGTCCCGCCGGTATGATTCAGTCAACGCGACCAAACGAACATTCATCGTCAACGCTGTGAATAGTAAAAATCTGCCATTGACCAACGGTGACACTTAACAGTGCATCGGGAACTTATCGGGCTAACAGAATATAACGGACTATGGTTAGCGTTAGTAGTCCGTTAGCCCGATAGTCCGATGCATTGTTAAGTGTGACCCGCTGACCCACGTTTACTTTCTCGAAGATCGCACGGATGTATTATGTATATCAATACCAAGAGCTACACCGCTGACAGCAGTTGCGTTAAACAATCCAACAAATAAACATTGCTGTTGACTTTCGCATGCCTTCTCCTACCGGCAGTTACCAGAAGCTTCGTTCCGCAGAGAAACAGCGCGTCAGCTGCGCCGTTGTAGCCATTAAACTGTTCATAACCGTTAGTAATCCTGCCTACGCCTGGGGGCTGCAGTGGGCCTACACCTATCCAGGTATCTTTAAGACATATTTGTTTTCGCGCAGTTGTCCTAACAGTGGGATTAGATAAATACGTTAAATTATAGATTCGGCGTTTTTGAGGTATCAGGCTGTCTTAACAACTGAGTTACACGCATATTCGTGCTTTAACAGTATACGCAAACATTTAAAATGTCGAAGATGTTAATGCGGCCCGGGCCTGGAGGGTGGACGATTGTATGATAGGCCTAGAGGTCGCGTGATCAACGGACAGAAATATATTGGGCTAATCTGTGTCAGGAAGCCGAGTTCGTCGCTCGATCACGCCGGTCAGACCGCTAACGAGTGAGGCGGACAATAAACGCCGCGGCAGCGATGAAACCAGCATCACTCGTTGCTCTTCACTCGAAACTCCGCGGTCTGCCCGTAAGGGCGGCGCGGAATCGATGTGTCCCGGTACGGATATCGACCGAGATCCGTCCGCTCATCAACGTCACACGAGAATACTTCACATCCAGCAGCAGCGCACGGCGGTTCTCGTCTCGTTCCACTCTTTCACCCTCTCCATCTTTCCACTTGGCACGTCAGACCACACCCTCTCCATTTCCCGCATATATCTCAACGAGCCGAGGCCGAGCTGTAATCGTCGTCGTCTTTCTCGGCAAATCAATTGATTATCGCGGGCGGCAACGTCGTTAAACAGATGCTGCTGCTGCTACTACCGCTCAGACTCCCGGAAACCAATAGTAATGAGTGGAAATAGAGAAGCCAACTGCGCTAGTGCTCCCGTATTCCGACATACACTTCATAAAGTGATCGTAACTGATCGACTGACTCATTATCGAATCTCTAACGTTTAAGGCACGATAGTAATGGGTCCAAGTTATTTCTGATATCGGTTTAAATTTTCGATTGATTTAACTGACAGGTGTACTCGTTTATTAGCACTGCATTTGCAGTTTGAGTCAAGCATGCAAACTATTCCTACATTTGATTTTAAATCAAATAAACATGACGTAGTTTTCCACTTTATGTCGATAGTACTATTTTTATAATTTAATAATATATATCGTATGGTCCAAAAAAGTAAGCCATTATATACAAAGGTAACAGCTATAAAGGAATAGGCCTACCTATATCACTTATTGCCACTGGTGTCGCCTATATCGCTAGCAGGACATTCAGCCAGCATCGTATATACTGATATAATCAGGCTAAATTCTAAAGAGGTTCCCTCCGTCGTCTGGTCTAAATGCGGACACACCAAAAGTGACACGTGATGTGCCGAATGGGTTGAGACATCTTCTCGGTCCTGAAGATTACGACCCTATAGTGGACAATAGATAGTGAGTGACACTATAGTTAACTTCCTTGACAACGACTCAAGTCGGCTCTGTCGGTATTGCAGAGAGGAAAACATGGTCCTTCTGTCGCCTATACGAATTGCAGAAACGCAGCAAATGCCACTAAATGTCGCCTGTAATAATTAACAAACTTGAACATAAATATACCGGTACGTCGTTTTAGCCATCATTTTCAGTACCACAACATATTCGCACGGTAGTGCGAGAACGAGATTGCGTAAAAAAGACCACGCCAGTGGGCCGAAAAGCATATCTACACGCCAAGACTTCTTTATCGATTGTTATCAAAATCTGTACATGTGATTGGGTTGTGGGTTGTGATCTGTTCCAGATCAGAGGTTTATTCTCTGCATATTTGTAATTTTGCGCGCCTCGTGTTTAATTTACTTGGCTTCTTTATTTTTTTTTTGGGGGGGGGGAGGTATACCCAATACAGCCGAAGGTGCATGACTTCGGTATTTCGTTGATCATACGTCGTCAAGCTGGAAACAAAGAAAGCTGCAGTAGTGACCTTGAGAGTGACCACTGCGGAGTGCGGACAGAATACAATTGCCGATATCGCACGTTTTGTTAAGACCTGGGCACAGCAGTCGCAGCGGCCGTTCAAATCATAAGAAAGAAACGTGCCCCGGGATGAGATAGCATCTGCTAGTCTCGTTACCCTTACACCTACACCGGTCTATAATTATCACCACTAAACAGATGTCAAAGACCCTAACAGCTCTACGTCCGCAACAGTAAGCCACTTTGTCCAATATTACATGTACATTTTTAAAAATTAAAAATAATTAGCACTGACACCTGTGCTATTTTGCGAAGTTAGCAATATTCATGATATACGATAATTGATTTATAAATTAGGCTTGGACTGTCGTAGCAACGCTAATCTGGCAGAAATAGACAGTAGTTGAAATACATCAGATTATTTAGCATCGACAGTCGATAGTAGGTAAAAATGATAAAACTCCTCAATAGAGGTGTGCATGGGAATGGGATTCCCCGTGGGAATGGGATTCCCATGGGATTCCCATGGGAATGGGAATGAAAAACACATTTCCATGGGAATGGGAATGGGAATGGGAATTATTTCCGCGGGAGTGGGAATGACGAAAAAATGCATGGTTCAAAAATTCCCATTTGCTATCATCACATTTAGGCCTATTATATTATTCATGTATAGTAATTTTTAGAATGCGCCGGAAATAAAGGCCT
>Ga0209788_1000407_pt1 | contig 11339 bp, 8 predicted proteins | sample WorMetLIZISLAND1_2_FD_187415 | JGI IMG/M metagenome (GOLD analysis project Ga0209788, IMG submission 187415) | Marine gutless worms symbiont microbial communities from Max Planck institute for Marine Microbiology, Germany - Olavius clavatus LIZARD... ...
ACATCCGAGGTTTCTCAAAATGTGCATTTCGCCCATGCTTGCCATAGAGTTTCTGGCACCAGTTCTGATCGGATCCATTCGGCATCTGTACAGCAGAAAGACATAGAGATGTACTTCATAAATTTTAATGTGACAACAATGATAATAACACTGCCAGAAAAGCACAACAGCAGTCACTGCATGGCCACCTAGGAAGAGGATGACCAAAACACACCCGAAAAAGAGATCTTAAGAAAAAACAAAAACATATGGCTTCAAGCTCCGCTGGAGGAAGAAAAAACCTGCAGCAGTAGCATATGATAAAAGCATCAGATAAACTTAGGAGCTGTTACCAGTACAGAATAATCACAAAAATCTGAGAAAAATAATACAGCAACCTGTATCAGATCTGAATATCCTGCACATAAATTCAGACTTTTGTTTTTACGGGCCAGATGCCCTTCCTGTCGAAAAACCAAGCAGCCAATTCATACCTTGCATTCTTCATCGAGCAGATCCAAAATACCAAGCTTTCCTTCAATCAGATCAATGCATGGCTGGTTGTCATAGAAATCAATGAATGACCATTCGATAGCTTCACGGACGTATTCCTCCTGCTCCAGCTTGAACACATGCTGCAGCAGTCCATACATACAAACGCATTCAATTTTTGTTTACCCAGCCAATTTTTCTACAGTTATTCTCAGTTAAGTCAGGTTCCCAAAAGTGAATTTTCATAAATTATTTGAGCAGGAACTTTTACACAGATGTTGGATGCTCATTTTGTTGGCAAAGATCAGCATCAAAGCACACAGTTGCCTGAAGCAACAAATAAATAATGTCAGCATTAAGTATAACTTTAAAACAACCCATATTACTATCACTGTGAGACTGAACAATTTTCTGCAGTCTCTACGACTAGGCCTTAACCCTAGGAAACCTTTGGAGATTTCTGCAGCAGGATTTTTTCTACAAGTACAATGCTATACCTCACATCAAACCAATAATGTTCAAACACTGAAGCTACAAGATATAAACTATAAAACTTCATATGTTACAGTAAATCACTGAATGAAATATGCACAGACTTAAGAGAACTACAGCAAAACTATAAAAACATAAACTACAAATAATGCAAAGCAAAAAGGAATATCATAATCACCAAACAAAACTGTTGCTGCAGCTTCTCATTTGCATAATTTATGCAGAATTGCTCAAAGCTGTTAACTTCAAAGGTTTCAAATCTGCAAAAAAAGTCACAATATATTAGTATGCTCAAGTTTATAAACAGCCAATCACAAAACAAAGTATATAAACAGAAACATGAGTGGAGCATTGCCACTGACAATCAATTCTATACTACAATTCTATAGTACTTCGATGAAACAGTGGTTGCGTGCGCCACCATGTAGCTTGTTACCATTACCATTATATGTCAATGAAAATTACGACAGATTAAACAATTTTGCTGCCTTAATTTGCTGCAAAAATTCATGTTTATTTTTGCACTTTACAGGCACAACATAGAAATGAAAAATTGAAATAATGAATGCATGGATGTTTGACGTTTTCCGAAGTGACCTAGTATGCTTTAGTAAGTTTTTTCTAAGTTATGCATAAGTTTGTTGTTAGTTTTTTTCTAAGTTCTCTTAAAATTCCTTGTAAGCTTATTTTCAGAAGACTTTCTGTAAGTCTGATTTTTGGTTAGTTCAACTTGTTATGTTTTCTAAATCAGGAATCTGGAGCATAGAAATACAGACATCCATACTGCACGTGTTCTCAAATAAATGATGATGATGATGATGATATCAAAAAGCCTTAATAAACTGAGCAGCACAAACCCATATATGTCGAGAACTCCAATAAACTTTGACGTCTTGGCTGTCGCTGTCAGTGATTTGTTGAGCTCTGTTACAATTCTCAGAAACAGCTGTGCATATATGTGCTTAGCAAGAGCATCACGAGCAAAAAACACCTAAACATGGCAGCATCATTTTTATTTCTGATTTCTCAAATAATACAAGAAAGTTGCATGCACATTAATTTAGAAATACAAGAAATATAAATGGAGAAAAATATGGTTTTATATGCAAGATAACGTGAATATGACACACTAAAAACAGCACAAAGATTAACACAAAGATCACAAAAGGCGACATTGCTCAGTAACATATTGACATTTAGACAACTGGGCTCAGTGGGCTACTCAATAAATCACTTTTCTCTACAATTTTTGTTAATATATCCTATTTATCAAAACAGCATTAATCTGCACACAAATTTGCCGTCTTTTTTTTACATTTTTGTGTATCAGCCTGATCAATAATGACAAAGTGTCTAAATTTTAAGCATCTGCCCCAAAATTAACATTTTCCAACTGAACAGCTACCTGAGACAAGGTCAAAGGTGTTGTCAAGACTTCATTGGCAGTGACAATCTTACGGTTGCACAACCAATACTGCATCTGATCTTTATCAATACCAAGCAGGCGGCATGTTATTGGGAGATGCACATCGGAATTCTGCAAACAGAGAACATCTTGGCAATATAAAATGCCATGTAAAACAATAACAGAAAACATTCTAAAATACACAACAGTTCAAGTGCCACATGACCAAAGTATAACCAGATCATAACCCAGATGAATCAACACCTTTCATCAGAAAATGGCACTAGCTGTACTAAAATACTAATATTTTACTGACTTTAGCACTATGTATGGCCAAAGTATACTCAGATTAATGAACATATTACAGTTAAACAAGAAAATGTCATCAGCTGTACTGAAACGTAAATATTTTGCTACTATGCATATTTTAAAATAATGCCGTTAGTTCACTGAGTTCATTGACTAAACAGTGTTGGAAAAACATCTGCTGCAAACCCTTTAAGGGACAACTGGTTAACTCAGTTAAACCCGAAAATGGCTGTTAAAACAGCCTGTATATAGTATTATACCTGTAATTCAAACAAAAAATACATTTCTATGACAGCAAGACAAGAGACTATGTTACACTATATGCATGTAAAAATAATTAACAAAAAAGCCAGCAGACTTTAATACTGACAATTACTTACAGGTACACAGCTACTTTCCGCCTTGCCCTCCTCCAGCTGCACATTGCCAAGGTGAAGAATTCCTGACAGAATTCTAAATATTTCCATTTGCCGCACCGAGTTAATACCTACAGTAGATTTAGACAGATTAACATCTTGCAAAACACAATTCATTTTATATCATTAAATTCACTAAATCTGTTAGGGATGGTCAGTCAGCAAAATACATTTTAATGTCTATAAAGGTTACACAGTTAGCCATTCTAATCATCATAATACAAATATGTGTGCACAAAATGTCCAAAGCACAGAGACAAAACCTTCAGTCAATCGTGCTAACAACTGACACATTTCACTGGAAATGCAATAAATATTATATAATACAATAACATTATAATACAATAACATTATTTGACCTGTCACATGACAATAATGACATACTCTCTTGGTCGAGTGCTATTAGCCATGATATTTCTGCTCTTCTACAGAAATGTCTGTCTCCATACAAACCATGTTCATATCAATGTCATAGACTACATGGACATCAGAAATACATGACAATCAGTAAAAATATCAAACTTATGCTGCCGTATTCAATATTTTTATTTCAGGCACTACACCGTGCTGATGTCAGCACTCAAATCATAATTCAGAACATTAGGAGGTTTGGGTGATGATGTACTATGTAACTGGATGTTATACTGGCTAACTATGTAATGTTTTACTAGCTAACTTACTTATTTGTTTGTTTGATTGCTTACTTAGTTACACTTGTACAGTGTCTGCAACTACAAGTTACCGAGAAGCGTCAGTGCTTGACGAACGCTGGTGAAATCCTCTGCATCATTAATACTCTCAACCTCTGGTGACATGCCCTGATTCAGGTAATAAAACTGCTCTGGATTTCCTACAACAAACAAACAAGTTATCTGAAGTCTTCAACTGAAGCACACACTTGACAAACTGTAAGACGTTCACGCTAGGTACTATAACAAGGTCTACAGAGTAACAGATCAGGATCACGGATCAGGCCTATGCTTAATGAAACCAGATGTCAAAGCCATACTTTTGGTGGTCATTTTGTGTCCAATTGGTTGAATCAATGTAATATTTATCGACGGAGGGTCGAGGTTTATAATGGCACAAACTTTTAATTTTAACAAACAAACGGTTTTGTGTCTTTTAGTCCATTTTGGCAACCAACAATAATACATTAATTCAACAACCTGGATTCAAAATGGCGGCCATGGCCCTCTCTACAGAGCTTGTACTACATCATGTATGAGACAATGTGACGTCCATACCAAGATGAAAGTCAAGAAATTCTGCAGCATCTGCAGCAGAACACAGCTGGTAGAAAATGTGATAGTTGCGTTCATCTGCCGACTGAAATACGACACTGTACACAATACAATAAGACACAACAACTAAGTATTAACAAACATATATCATCAACCATTGCCGAATGATCTAAACATCACTCAGTGATTACTCACATAATCATAGTCAAACATTATTTCCAAAGCAACACAAAAACTGTCCAATTTTTTTTAACAATACTGCTACTATTACTTTCAGTTTTGTTTTATCAGCCTATTTTTTCAGCTGTGGCAGTTCAAAAAGCTTCAGAAAATATGTGAAACACAATATGAAAAAATAATATGCAATTTAGAAGTGATAAGTAGCCCACTTAGTCTATAACATGGAACCAAACTGAAAATTAGTGCAACAAATAAACTTGTAAAAAACCATTGACTATGAAAATTCGAAAAGGTCCAGCAATTTGTGAAAGCAGTCAAAATTCAAAACAGCCACTGTACGGTTTATTGTAAATTTACAAATATGCATAAACATCACTAAATCAAAAAAAACTGTTAGCAACTGTAAGCAGAGTCCACAGACCGAGATTTTTCAAGAAGATATGTGCACATGCTGGCACCCATGATGTGATCATTCTTGCTGAAGCTGATCTGGATGTATTTACCAAACCGACTGCTATTATCATTCCGTGTTGTTTTCGCATTTCCAATCGCCTGATAATGTTCACATGCACATAAGTGTTCTCTACAATTAACTTCATGACGACATAGCTACAAAACTGTCAACTACTGATTATTATTTTTTTGTATTTTTGTTCAATGGACCATTTTTAAGTTACTCCATACCGGGTCTCCAAAAATATAGTTTTTGGAAATTGTTAGGGCAGGACTACTTACAGAATGGCAGTCATTTGCAAAGGCCAAACAACAGCATCAAAGCATATCAACCACTCGTACTTAATGCTGCTAAAATCCTACGGTATTTAAGTTAGAATACACAATCATATTTGCAAAAATATATATCTAATAGGAGTGACACACGGCCAAGAAAACGGTGACATAGTTAAACAAAGACTTCAAATCAATTTAAATCCAGCAATAATGTTCACAATGAGAACACTGCTGAAAACATTGATTTAATAGAAAAATATCAATGTTGTTACAGCTCAAGTCACCTCCATCACTGGGTTTGAAGCCAGGACTCGCTTTTCTACTTGTGTCTCGGTCTCGGCACCACAGACTGTTGCAAAGTAGCGCATTGCATATTTGGCTGAAACAGTTTTTCCAGCGCCTGACTCTCCAGACACAATAATCGACTGATTCTCCTCAAATCTACGAACATAAATCAAGCAAAATCTTAACGAAACATCCAGATATATACAGAGGAACATCAACGCAGAATAAATTTCACAGGACTACTGATGTGCTCCTGCTGCCACCACTAAACTATTAAATTACAATAGAAATAAGATAACAGTAACACTACTACTACAGTTGATTTTTTTATGGTTAAACATCAATTTTTGTTGTAATCAATAGACAGACTGGGTCTATTAAAGTTTTCAAAGTTTTCTAGAGGAAAACATCAGGGGATTACCAGAAATATAAGTAAGTGAGTAAGTAAAAAGTAAATTTATATAGCGCATTACCAAAAAAATCTCTAATGCGCTGAAAAATATGCAGAATGGTTTTCGTATGATACAGTTGCCCTTCTTGCAGCCCAACTAACAGTGGTAAACCAGTATCGAAATGCAGAGTTACTTGTCAGTATAAAAAAACAATAAATGTAGTACCTTGACAACCGTTTGAAGGCTTCTTCGGCAACAGCAAAGATGTGTGGATCCATGCTTGCCATATCCTGTCCACTGTAAGCTCGTATTGTATCATTGTCATAGATTGGCAGCTGCTGATATGGATTGATTGCAACAAGCACAATGCCTACAAAATCATTTCAACATTCACAGGAACATTTGCATCAAAATACCATTAGCGTATTCATCATTATAATGCCATTATAACATCTGCATACTTTTCTGTGTTTTGCACATTTTTCCATTGCTCTACAAATTGGTCATAATGTGTCATTAGGTCAAGTGAGTGATGTAATTATTGGCCAGTGTTCAGCAGTTGTCTAAAGTAAGCTTATGTCAAAAGTAACTTTACTGCTTATATAACTATGTAAACATAGTCCCCTGCAACTGATATGCACTTGTTCTGGCATATCTCCAAATCATGGTCAGATTCCATCGCAGAAAACCGTTGTTCTTGTTCTTTCAATCAACCAATATTCATATTAGAAGTCACTTTGTTCTAAAGCTGACAAATATGATGGAGGTGGAGTAGTTCAAACCCAAGTGACTTTTGTTTCCTAATATGAAGGAACACTCAAGAGAATGCAAATTTACTGATGATGAGAATATTATATATCTGGCTGGGAGATCAAGAAACTTTGTAGCCTATCACAGTTTTTAATAAACAACATATAACAATGAGACAAAGGGCACGCAATATCTGAGAATGAAATACTTAATTTACCACAGTACGTATAGATGTAGTTTTGTTCACAGAATCTCACTTGTAGATTGTACAGCACTACAACAAACAGAACAGATATCTTCGATCATCAGTAATATGAGCTTACAAAATCAACAATCAGCAAGTGACCACTGACACTGACAGTTACAAACATCTACTGATATTATGCTGCAGCAAATAACACAGCCAGCCACTACTATCATTAATACCTTCATCACCATAATCTATTACAAGTTATTTCAGAACTTTTAATATGCCAAACAATAAGTTGGTGCTGGTTTCCTCTCTGTCAGTTAAGCATCAGCATCAAATCATTATGAGGTATCAAAGTCTATCTTTGTACAAACCTTTCAACAACAGAGTAATGACCCCACACTGCCACAAAACACATTCCAACTAACTACAAACAGTTACAACCATTAACAATGCAACTACTGTGAGTTCATTTCATTAACCAATAAAGACACACAAACAGGAACTTTCTCAATCGGACCTCAATACATGTCAAAAACATGGTCACATTGGAACTCCACCAGGTACAATAAATGATATTCAGACCGTAAAATGAAAAGTTTATACCTGCAGGCTCGTGCAGATAACTGAGAGATGTCAAGTCATTTTCGCCAACAAGAATTTCTGGATTGCGTAGATGAGGCAGGTCATTTGGTGATTTGATATTAAGTACGTCCTCCTGTTAAAATAACATAACAAACGGTGACATATGGTATAGTGCTGTGACTAGCAGAGCACCAGCTTTAGCGACGTAAGAATCTAAACTACCGTATAACAGTTTCTGCCAGACCAGGATGAGGTATAAGACACACAAAAATAATCTAGTGACTTCTGTAGATTAAAGGACCGTGTTTGATTTCGACCACCACGATTGCATTCATACAGTCTCCACTGGAATGAGAAACAAATGTGCTTTCTAGAACTGTTATTTTAGGTATTAAAATTGTAGTGTGCCTGTAACATTGGGACATCATAGAGAATTAATCTATCATAATAACTAGTACTCGTCAAATCTTTTGCACTCGTTTAGCTCAAATAAAATTAACAAACATTTCAGATTTAATATCACAAAGAATAAATACCAAATACTTAAGCCATACAAGACAAGGAAAACTGGATGCCCTGAAAACAACTAGCACGACCTGGAATAAAGCATCAGAGCAGGCAATCAACAGTGAAGATCAGCCGACAGGAAAAGCTATCTCGTATCATAACACAAACATTAGAAGAGATCTCACAAATTCATGTACATACTAACCGTTCCATCTTCTTCATAGCACACTCGAAGTGCCTGCTGGGAACCTTTGTAATCATCAAGCAACGACGCACATTTCCACACAACAGATGCATCTGGAATCCACACTTTAGCATCCTTAAACCAACAAACATCATTCATCATAACATTATCCAGTTTTGCATTGTCAGCAAACAAACAGAAATTAACCATAGATCCAAAAAATTGATCATAATTCGTTAAAATATATTTACAGAAAACAAAGGTCATATAGTGCCTTGTAGTATTGCAGTAAACAGGTCTACTGATCTAAAATTAAAAGACATCTAAATCAAAAATCCTTCTATCCATTCAATCAATTCCTAATCTTACTCGTATAATACCGTACACAGTAAAACTTCTAACAAAAACCCCTGGCGATTGTTAGAACATGGGCCTCAGAACACCAGCATTTAATAGACACCTGGCGTTTCTTCAAAGGAAATCTGTAAAGACTGAGACTGTCATAAGGGATGGGTCTGTTTATCGCCAACTAATGCTGCAGGACCTACTGAGGCCTAGCCGGTTCAGTGAGGCCTCGTTCGGTAAGCTATACGGTATGTTATTATAGACCTGGCGAGGCTGGCGTATTAGAACACTGGCCTCGAGCCCCCTGCATTTATTACTGTTAGGCCCCTATTTGTTCTGGGGTATTAATTATACACTTCGTGTTAATTCTAAGCATTTATATATCTACTTGGTTAGCTAAAGAAACTGCGTCAGCACTCAGCACACTAACATTTGGGGTAGCTATGACGTACGTAACTAGTGTATATGGCTGGTATTCTGACAACTCTGTGTTGCTTCAAGAGGCTGGAATTTATTCGAGAACCGACGTTTATTAGAACACGGGCCTCAGAACACCGGCGTTATTACAGACCCGGCGTTTACTTGGGACCCGGCGTTTAATGTTTTTGCGGTATGACGTTTGCGGGTGTTCCCAATCTAAAGACATCCCAAGAGCACACCTTGGATGTGGCAGTTTGAGATTACACAGAAATTATACATCACTGGTTGTGGAATCCTCCCGCAGCGCGGACGACATCGCATCATAGTCAAAACGATCAGAATAAGACAAAAACAGATCGACATTAGACCGAGACTAGTGGAAACTGGAAACTATAGTAAAACTCTTACCTTTGTGTACAGAGCTGCTAAAGCCATAACTGTGAAATGCTACCAACGTTCGGTTAATTCTACGTACGAATACGAAAGATAATCCATTGTTTACACAGCAGCACGATCGTGCGGAGACAGGTAACTTGATTGGACAATACCTGCCGTAGCCATGTTTACTGCGTCTGACCACGCCCCCTTAGGCCTACCTTATCACGCGAGAACTCGCTGTTCATGCGTGAACACGCAGCAGGTGCCCAGCGGCCGGCCGGCGGCGTGTGACGTTTGGTTACGTGGTAGCGTGCACTATGCAGCCTACGGCTATGACGTGATCGTTGGCGTCGCTTCATCAACGTGACAGTCATACACCGCCAGAACGACGCCGTTTAATAGGCTACCGTATTGTCACGACTCACGAGTCAAGACGACAATAATGAACAGTCATCACGATTCACAAATACTACGCGATGCACTACCATAGGTTGGAAATCTCGGAAACTAATTGCACGGACAATTAGCCCAACGCGTCACCTTCGCTCTTCGCAACCCAAAGGCCATCCACCTACTCACAGGGGAACATGCATGGGGAAATTTGGGGGAGAGTACAGGTTGGTGGGAAAAAGTGGCGTGCTGGAGCACAAAGCGGCAACATCTCTGAAACGTGTAAAGATAGAGGAAAAGTTACTTCAACGGTACCATCCCCGACCCCCTACTGCCTCCTCTTCCACAAAGATTGCATTTGAGGTTCGCAAAACCCAGTGTCACCCACCCAAAACTGCAATCGCTATTATCTCAGGAACGGGCAAAGCTACGAAGCTCAAATTTTGTACGCTCATTCAGAGGATCGATCGGAACAGATGCCTATTAAAGATTTCGGGAAAAGTAGCCGTGGGCGTACTCAGCCTGGACTCCCGAATTTTCAGTACACCCATATATAGGGCGCATCGCGCGGTCATCTTTGCGATAGCTCAACTTTCTTGTCTTGTGTTGTGTGACTCAGCAGAGGCGAACGCAGGTGGATATTAGGAATGGGATTTAATCGTTGCGGGTTAGGTTCAAAAATTCAAATTCTCATTGAGAACACAATTTTTGTAGGCCTAATTAAGAAAGTCATTAGTCAGGTAGGCCTACTACACAAAACATTGGTAGAAGACGAAGCTCGGCTGTTGCTGTTAACCTGTGATAGCCGATCGTACTGCGTACGACGTAGGATAGCTAGGCCTATAGCTGCAATTAAAACCATTGTCTGGAATAGCCATGGTCAGCATGAGCATTATTTACAGTATCGAACGGACATTGTAAACGTTGATTTTGAGTTAATAACTTTTATACCAACTTGTACTAGTCTACTGCTGTAAACAACTCAACAATATGCACTAAGAGACGATTTCTGTTTTTTTTGTGTGTGGAATTTTATCCCTGTTGGTGTTGTGTAACGGCTATGAGAGTGTTTCATTTTGCAAGGTAAAGTAGCAACTTTAATTAGGCCTAGTTGAGGTGGACCTTCGTTGCACTGTTTTAGTTTCTCCTTTCTTCGTTGATGTTGCTTGGCAAAAATTACGACAATGCGTTTTAATTTTCTGATTTTTATTAGACAGTATATTGTATCTTATATTGTATATTGTATCAGTGATCAGTGATGATGACTTATTCATGACGTCATCAGATTGAAACGACGTTATTGCGTCCCCCCGGAAAACTTAAAAAGATACAACATTCTGTATTTTCATCACTACGTAGTGATGTGATAATATTATCAATACATTCTCTATTTTCTTAGTAAAATGAGTACGTAACTGTGTCTTCATTTGTTGAAGTTATGCAGAGAAAACTGTGGCTTCTTTTTTCCGGACGCAGTGTAAATATGGTTGATGAGGTGAGCAACGCGCCACAGGAAGTGCAGATGACGATTATTGTAAGGAAAAAATAGGAGGTCATTGAGGTCAAATAGGACATTCGGCCCCCTCTTTTTCATTCTCCTCATTCTTCCCCCTAAATTCTGCACTTTACCGCACCTAAATCCGACCACGGGCGGCTGAGATACGTCT
>Ga0209788_1000408_pt1 | contig 11329 bp, 7 predicted proteins | sample WorMetLIZISLAND1_2_FD_187415 | JGI IMG/M metagenome (GOLD analysis project Ga0209788, IMG submission 187415) | Marine gutless worms symbiont microbial communities from Max Planck institute for Marine Microbiology, Germany - Olavius clavatus LIZARD... ...
CCACGGGGGTGGCCATACATATCACAAAGTGGGGTTTGGGGACGAACATCTGGATGATGGACTGGTCTATAAACTGGTCGAACGACTGACGGCATTCCTGACTCGATAAATCGAGGGGAATATTGTTCGTCGGTCGGACCACATCGTTGGGCTTTCAGGCCTGAAATTCCCACTTCCAGATGTCGATTCAATTGGGCAGCCAGTCTTATGAGTTCATCCATGGGGTGTGCCTGGCAAGGTTCTGACGAATTCTTTGGCTGGTGTGGTTCAGCTAGCTCCTGGACACGTTCACTGGGTAGTGAACGCTCCCGTAGTGAACCGTTTGAGACACGTGGTAGTTCAACTAACTCCTGGACACGTGTACTGGGTAGTGCACGCTCCCGTAGTGAACTAGTTGGTGACTGGGGTGGTTCAGCCATTTCTTGGGCACGAACATTCTGTAGTGAACGTCCGGGGCGTTCAGCTATCCCACGAATGTCGCGTCCAAATGACGAACCGTATTGGGTATCTGGGTGAGCTCGGTTTGGAAAGACCTCGAGGGCTTTCTTTTTCCATAGTTTGTCCAACGAACTAGTCTGGCTTCTGTCTTCATCCATTGTCCTTACCACTTCTTCGTGGCCAAACTCTTGGGGATAAAAATCCCCGTCAACATTCGACCGACGAAGTGTGATTTGGTGGGTGGCCATGGTTTCATTTGCGCGACGAACGGTAGTATGACCAGTGCTCACATTGATACACCCTGATCTAATACTGGCGTCGTCATGCATGGTCTCTTCTGCATACTGAGCGGCAATGCGAGCATTGGCGTCAGCAGGCATGTAGGTTGGCTTCGGCCACTGGGGTTGGGGAATTTGGGGAGGCCTGTCTTCTTGGCATTGGGCGGCCATGGGGGCTGGAGTGTATGCGGTCTGAGTCGAATTGGACGGCATCAACTCAACATTCTGAATTGGAAAGTCCGTCGACTCAACTTGCATAACAGCTCCATTCTTCTGCCGCTTGGGGTAGGGAGGCCTTTCTTCTGCATATTGGGAGGACAATATGCGGGTGAATTGGCTTGGATGGTATGGGCTCAGGATAGTCTTCCCAGTTCGGATGGGTTGTGGAACTTGGAATCTCATCCAGTGTTGCCTTTTTGGTCCTAACACGAACCACTATTTCTTCTTCGTCAGAGCATGAACTCTTACTCCTTGGCGTGTTCGGGCATCTAGGCGAGTTTGGACGTTCATTCTCAATATGGAAGGTGGAAGGCTCGAGCCCCACGTTCATGGCGCCACTATAACTCGTACGGCCTTTCCATTCGTCTTGGGTTGCCCTGGCTAGCTCTGACCAGTTAAATTCGGCCGTATTAGTTATATCTCGTATCCCATGAACTGTTTCTCCCTGCTGGTCATCCAGAGAGGCATTTTCCATGGTGGGTTCGTGGGTCCTGCTGTGTGAAGACTTTGCCTGACCAAATATTCGTCTCACGAGCTCAAATGCCATAGTTAAATGGAACTGGGAAATGGGAGACAAGGCTGAGTGATAGAGAGGCGCGTCACCTTAATTCGGGCGACGAGGCTGGAGATAGAGAGGCGTGTCGCCTTGGTTCAAGCGACAAGACCGGGAGATAGAGAGGCGCGTTCCCCTAATTCGGGTAACGCGTTCGTGGTTCGGTTTTACTTTTCATTTGATATTGGCCACTGAGTTAGCGACCTTGGCAGTTGCCTGCCGGAACTAGAACTAGTCAACTAGATTACCTTGACTATAGTTCGTGTGGTGGTTCGTGTACTGAGTCAATTAGATTACCTTGACTAATGCGTGAGATAGTCAACTACATTACCTTGACTATAATTCGTGTTGGATACTAGTTCGGGTTCGGGTTCGGGAGAAGCCCTGGGAGAGGGAGGGCCGAACTAGTGAACCTCTATTCCACACGAGGTGTACGCCACAATCCGCGATACGAACTGACGATTTCCAGCCATTTATATATGGTTCTGGCCGGACGTGAGGGCGGGGCTTGGCGCTGTGCCAACCAATCCGCTCCTAGGACGCTTGCAGCGTCGTCTGCTACGTAGGCGGGGCTTATCCCGTACCGGGCCTGCAGGAAAGTGGTTCCAACCGGTTTAACCGGTTCCTTGCCAATTCCTCCGGGGTAAGGGGGCGGAGCTAGAGGATGGTAGCCCGTGGAAATATACCGAACTGTTGGGGAGTGTTATTTCCAACTGTTAATGTTATTTTAGCCTATTACTGTACGAAGTTATAGTTTAGCGTGTTGTAGCGTTATTCTAGCGTGTATAGTGAATGTAAGTAACTTATATTATTGATATCTTATAGCTAATCGTATTGTAGTGTTAATTAAGCGTTGATAGAGAGTTTAATTGACCTAAAAAGGCTTATAGTTTAGAAGAATTGTGTATATCTTATATCCCTCCTTACCGCTGGACTGACGAATCATCGTCAGACGAATCTGACTCTGACCGTCGTAGCGAGTTAATTGTAATTGTTCCGCCTTAGAGAAATACCTCACCTTCCAAGAATTTTCAACCCGGGCCCTGTATAATGAATAAAAGCACGTACAATGCACGAACTAGCTACAGTCCGTGTTCTAGATAGACAAGAGAACAGGTAACAATTCGGCCTTAAGCCGTCTCTAGGCCTAAGAGTGTAATCTTAACTATAACTAGCAACTACAGTGTCTACAACTAGCAAAATCTTAATTATCGGTACAGTTCGTACAGTTATCGCAGTTATTAACGTCTACGAATCAAACTAACTTTAAAACAAACATTATCACACAGTTTTTCACACAGTTTACGAACTACTAACTACTTAAAAACAGTATAAAAAGCAAAAATTAGGAAATCGATACCAAACTAAATGGTATTAAAACAGTTAAAACAGTCATTCAGCAGCGTAGAAATGTCGATTCGTTGATGTTGACGTGGCGACGTCGTTCAGTTCGTCGTGGTCGTTGAGCGGCGTTTGTTGACATTCTGAACGGTAATCGGATAGTTCGGTATCGAAACACAGCGATTTTAATTGTCAGAATAAATTTACTGAACGGGATTCGTGGTAATCGCTGGTATTGCCCTGGATATTTGGGAAAATGGCGGAATTCACTCTGGAAACTGCAGATATGGCCTGGTACGAACTGGTAATGTCTGGTGATGACTGGTAAATCGCAAAATTGCGATTTTTCTGTTGGAATAAATGCGACACACGAACTGACTTGTCTTAATAGACGCCTCAGCTGTGGTATTGGTAGACACGACGGGTGTGTTTCAGAGTGAGACGAACTGGGTTAACTATCGCTTCAGTAGTCATTTTAACTGACTGAACGACGACGTGACCACTCGTTTACGGTTCGTCAGCGCCTGTGGTTAGATCGAGGGCGTCGTCTGAGTCAGAGGCTCGGTCACAGATCTTCTTGGCTTCCCGTTCAAAGTAACCAAGAAACTTCTTGCGTCCTTCTTCGGATTGGTCTCCAATGGGAAACCTGGAGCGCATTTTCAGCGTCCAAGTTTTAAGTCCAAGGCGCATTTTTCTCATTTCGCGCCGAACTTGGTATCTCTCCTTACCAGTCAACTGGTAACTATCTGCAAAGTCTGTTGATATTTCGTCCGTGCTTCGTTGATAGTTTAGGCTGGCCTGGGCGAGGTGAAGGCTGGATACAGCTTTTGTACGGCGTTTTGCCTGCTGTACTGCTTCGGGTGTTCTGGGCACAGCTTCTATGGGTGGGGCAGTTGCCTTCAGCTTTTGGATGGGAGTAGGAGGCTTACTAGGTCTGGTGGGTTTACGAAGTGGCACAAAAGCGTCTGTCAGGGGTACAGGCGGCATGAGAGCCACTGCAGTTGGGACTGGCGTGCCAGATGTGGTTGGTGCTGGATCGGTAGTGGATTCAGCGTCGCTGATGGTAATCGTCTCTTTGAAGTCAGCCAAGACTTCTGGTATGGCAGGCTCTGGCGTCGTACTTGGACCTTGTGGAGCTGGGTGGGGCTCAGGTTCCGAGTCTGGCTCAACATCCGAATCTGGACGAAGGGTGTCGTCTTTGTGACTGGTTTGGCCTGTTGCCAGGACTTTTGCTAGTCCTGTATTGTCTGACGAATCAGACGATAACTCGAGGTCGATGCGCAACTGTGGTATATCACCGAGGTCATCGACTTTGGCCTGGTTGGCTTGGTTTTGCTGTTCTTCTAGGCTCAAGGCCGTGACTGGGGTAGCCGTTTCAGGTAAGGGCTGTGCACTGGTGCCTGGCGTGACCACTGACTGAGTTTTAGCCGAAGCAGTCGCTGACACACTTGCTTTCCCTTTATTAGTAATCACTGACTGGCCTTTCACTTGAGCCTGTCGTGACTGCTTTGGGGTAGGCCCGAATGTAGGTCTATATGGGCTGGGTTCGTGCACTTTAACCTCTTTACGATTTTTGAGGTTTTCCACTGCTTTCTTGGCCACTTTTACCATATCATCCAGACGGGGGGACTGGATGATGAGCTCTTTCCTGGGCATGGTCGACGTGCTACACACAGGTTGCTCTGAAGCTGTAGTGGCTTTTTGCTTCGGCTCCTGTGGTTTTGCCGTGGCATGAACTTCGGACTTAACCGTTGGAACGGCCTTTTTGGAGCGTTTGGCCGCAGTGGTGGTGGTCTTCTTGAGAGGTGTAGTTGGAGGTGCGACGACTAAGTCCATCAAAGGTTGGACTTTCGTGGCCGACTTAGTCGTACTGGACTTGGATTTGGTGGGCTTTTTCTGCCTTTGACTGGGCTCGCCGTGTTGACTCACTGGCTCGTCCAATTCAAAGCGGACTTTACGAATCTTTGGGGGTGGTGACGAACTGTCTCGCCTTCGACGTGGTGGGGACTCCGACGAGTCACGCTCAGTTCGTCGCTGACGCCTGGGTGGCGACGGGGAACTGTGTTTGGATGACGAAGATGACCCGGGGGAGTCATCATCATCACTGTCTGAATCGGAACTGGATACGTACTCTTTGGATTTGTACTGCCCAGTCCGGTCGGCGGGAGTCTTTGAGTTCCATGCTTTTGCCTGAGCAATATCGGCCTCTGTCGCTGGCGTGCCGTCAAGTCTACATCTGTGGCTCATAACCAAATGGCGTTTATGATTCGTCCTCTGTTTGTTCACCTTTTGGCAGAACACACAGGTATACTGATCTGGACGAGGTGACTGTTCACGGCGTTGTTTGGCCTTGGGTTTGGGCTGGTCACGACGACGTTCGTCTGAACGACGGCGGTCATCTTGATCACGCTTTTTGTCATCTCGTTCGCGCCGGGCGGACTGTTTCGTACGGGCCATATGAACCCTTGGCAAATCTTTCCAATGCGAATGTTCATGTCTTTCAAACGTACTTTTATTACCGTACATGCTAGTATCAAGTAAACTTTCACTATTACATATACCAGTATCTCGACACAGTGTGTTCACGTCAACGTTTTGCAACAGAATGACATTGAACATTGCATTACTTGTTTCCATACGAAGTCCCATATCCGGCGGATATTTCGGGGCTGGCTGTAGTATTGACATAAGTGCTGCAAGTGGGCGCACGGACCTCGCAGAGGTAACCGTATCAGCTGACGTGCTAAGTACCGGTGCCGGTACGGGCACGTGTGTCGAAGTTATATCACTATAATTCGACATTTTTCCATTGTCCTGATCACGTGACTTAGCAGTGCCGTTACTCGTACGAAGGCTCTGCTGATTGTTGTTGGAAAAGTGGAAGGATTTGTATCCATATTTCTTCTGTCTTTGGATACAGTTATACTTTGGCTTACGCCTGTGTTTTTGCCAGTTTTTAGGCAAGACAGGGCAGCTTCCCTTGGGCGGGTCTTGATGGAAGTTCGTGATGAAATGCTGGCGGACAGCTATGCTGGACTTTCTCGGACTCTCTGGGAATGCAGTATATCCAATTTCTTTCACGACACTTGGGCCATGTATGGGCAATTGGCATATATACTGGTGACGGTCGTGATGTACATCGTGTTCCGTACAGAGAGCTGTATTGCATGCCGACTGTCTTACAGACTGTGGCAGTATGCATGGAAGCTCTGCATAGCCGAATTTTCTGGACTTTCTGGCCTTCTTATCTGGGCTTTCCAGCAAACAGCTCGACAACGACTCAGAACTGTTCAATGGCAATATGGAAGGCAGGTTATGGGAGCATTCTTCCTGCTCGATAATCGGCGATAACTGCGGCCGATTTGCTTGCCAATGGGCGTACAGCAGCAACGGCTGAACGCCATTGTATTGGCTTGCCCACGAGGCGCGATGACCGGTCGTTTGATGGGCGCCGCGTCGCTTAATGACTTCCACGCGCCGACGCGTTAATGACCGTTGATCACCTGCCACCTGTGGGGTCCACTTCACACCTTTGCTGGCGGCGGGGGCGACCGTTATAGGCCGTTGGGGGCCGCCGTTAATTGGACTCTCAGCATGGCTTTCTTCACCAATTCGTCGTGCCTGAGCTTGACATTGATTTTGGGCGCCAGTCGAGTGTAACGCACCCGACAACGTTTTGGGTATGGCGGTTAGGCCATGGCAATGCCGAAGCATTTTGGCTTGGTTTCTGGCATTTTTCTGCAACCCTTTTTCGACGCTTCCTGACGAACTATGGTGCAGACTTGTAACTTGGGCGGGGTTAGTCGCGTACTCCACATTGCCACTCTGGGTTGCGCATGGCGCATACGGTCTGAATCGTATGGAACAGCATCGATTCAACATTCCGACTCGGAACGTTCCTCGACTCAACTTGTATGGCCATTTTGCCCTTTGGACACGAAGCGACGGCTGTTGCTTTTTGGACATCTGGGTGTTTGGCCTGCACCACGGTCTGAATCGTGTGAGACTGCTTCGACTGAACACTCTGAATCGGGATGTCTCTTGACTCAACTTGTGGTTAGGGGTATGGAACTTGAACCGAACGGGGTGTCGATTCAATTTGGCACATTTGAGTCTGGGCTTTGGCCAAATCGGCCTGCCGAACTTTGGCCCAATTTTCAGTCTCAAACTTGAACGATTCTGAGGCGAAGAACATTCAGTCTGCCCGACCAATGAACTTCTAGTTTGTCCAGTCCATGACGAATCGTTCTTCCTTACACCTTTCTGTGTTTCCTCCTTACCGAGAACCTGCCACTGCTCCTCCTTACCGGGATCAAAGTGCACCTGTCGCACTTTCGTTTTAGTTCCAGGACGGAACTGTGTTTCAAAGTGTTCGTCCCTGTACCGAGATGGTTTAGCGGCCGAACGCGCGGGCCTACTGGGCTCACTTTGCGACATTGCAGTATGAAAGGTTTTGTACAGAATTTCTTCCCCTTCTGCAATTGTCAAGTTTCGTTTCATATCCACGTCACGTTTCACTTCAACTTCGGGCACCTCTATGCCCTGTCCAACTGCACCTTCGGGCTGGTCATAGCCCTGTTCGTCGTGTTGGACTGTTTCGGACTCTAGGTCGTCCAAAACACTTGGTGATACCACACCACTTTCAACACTGAGGGATGGCTCTATCTCCTGCTGATGAAATGGAAGTTCATCATTTTCAACGCCGGACGCTGACACAGGTGAAAGATAGAGAGAAACAGCTACAGACGAATCAGAACGCTGATTGTCATTCTGATCAATTTCGAGTGCTGGGCTTGTCACCAAACTGGCTGACAACCCAGTATCAAGATTTTCCGAACTAGGGAGGTCCTGTTCGTGACAGCAGCTTTGTCTGTCGGGTAGCTTCCTCTGTTCGAGACAGCAGCTTTGCCTGGCCTCAAACATGGGTCCAGGGAGCTTCCTCTGTTCGTGGCAGCAGCTTTGCCTGGTCCCAGTCATCCAATCGGGGAGACTGTTACTAGACTCAGGGAGCTTCTTCTGTTCATGACAGCAGCTTTCTCCGTCAGCGAGCTTCCTCTGTCCATGACAGCAGGTCTCTTCATTCGTGTTTTCCACGCAAGAGGTCTCTGAATTTTCGTAAGAGTTACTAGGCCACTGTCCAACAGTGGTGGTGACATTTGTCTCTGCATTGTCCCCCAGATGCATTCCAAATGCGCTCTGCGGGGCAACTGGGTGTCCCGTCACCGAACTCGTTACGGGGTACGTCTCACCCTGATCCTGTTCTTTATCACGAATAATAATATGGAGACTATCGTGTCTGAAATTTGGGTATGCTTCCATCCGGGTTGATGTGCACTCAACCGGTACAATGGAAGTCGCCGCTTCGGAGTCATTTCAGACGAATCCCAAATTATCTTCCACAGCGTCCAGCTCACCGACAGCCAGGGGAACTAGGCCTATTTCTTTATCCCGGCCAGAAGTTTCCGTCAGTTTGTGAACTTGGGAGGTCGACTCGTCAGTCGACACCAGGGGTTCCAGGGACCGAGTCTGTTCGAGGCACAGCAGCTCTTGCACGTCCTCTGTCTTCTGCGCCGAAGGTGGGGCTGTTAGTCCGTCGACCAACTCCCTGCCTGAAAAATCCTGGGCTTCCCCCAAAGCCCTGGCACTCACTGCCTTGGCACCCCGTGCCAAACCTTCCGTTCCGGCATCCCATGCTGTAAATTGCACAACCACTGTGGGCTCGATCTCTCTAACGATTAGTGACCTTGCCACTGCCAGAGGATCGTTTAACGAGGAGTACAGGATATACGGGTCCGTAACCCCCTTCTGGATGCCGTAGCGCCGAGGAGCAACGTTGTTAACGGCAGAGCCCATCCTTGCTGTCTTTCCCTCGTAGTAGAAGCGAAGCAGCTTTACACAGACATGCCTGGCGCTTCTAACAATGACATACCCTTTTTGCAGATTCTGCAGTCGGGGTGGGTGCTGCGATAACGTCGCCAGCACTTCGTCACAGACCTTGGTTCTCAGGTCCGACAGGTACCGTTCCAACACCTGCCTGGTTTGGTTACCACGTTTCTTTTCACTTTCAGCAAGTTGTAGCACTTGGTAAAGTCGTGCTACTTCGTGCAGGAATCTCCTTCCAGCTTTGAGTAGGCGAGTTTGTTGCGCGGATTTGGTGGGATTGATGGGGAGGCGATAGTCATAGGCACTGATATGGTAGGCTATTGTAGGGCGTCTGCCATCAGTATAGGTTCGTGGCTGTTCAGTTTCTAGGCGAAGTTTGACCCATTCTCGGTCGCCAAACTTTATCCTGCCTTGGTCAAAATCCCATCTGATTCGACCTTGGCCTTGGAGCCAGTCAATCCCGAGGATAAGTCCTTCGAGATCTGGTGCAATCAAGATCTCTGACTTCGTGCCTCGCCCTGCAACGGCCAGGGTGACGTTTGCGGCTCCTATGATAGGCATGACATCGTTGTTGGCCACACACACTTCCTTGGTTCGGTGATCATGGATTTTCCAACCCATGTTATTCGCTATTTCCTCACTAGCGATACTGACATCACTGCCTGTGTCAATCAAAGCACTGAGCTTGTATTGACGGTATTTCACCCAAATACAAGTCTTGTCCGGTTTACTGGACCGGTCTTTCAACGGCCTGACGTCTGGCTGTGGCGGTGGCTGAGAGGGTTGGGGAGGCGGTTGAGGTTGGAGAGGTTGTGGAGGTTGAGGTTGTGGAGGTTGAAAGGTTCGTGGAGACGATTGAACTGGCTTGGATATGGTTGTGAAAACGAGGTCTGTTGTCCAGCCTGTGACAACGGACACTCGCGTCTGAAATGTGTCAAGTCTCCACAGTTGAAACATCCAGGTGTTTGACTTGGGGTACGATAGAAGTTGCCATTTACCATGGGTGGACGGACAAAAACACCTGGGCTGCCACCATAATTCGTAGGATACTGACCATGCACGTTAGGTGGATACTGGCCACTCGGGGCTCCACCATAACCGTTGGGTGCAGCATGCCTGTACGAATGGTATTGCCTTGGGTTGTTTTGCGGCTCGCTGTTACCGGGGGTAGCAGGAATTCTCCCTTGGAATTCCGCGAGTTTGGCGTCCATTTTGGCATCCATTCTGTCCTCAATCCTTTTCTGGAATGTGCCAGGGGGAGGCTTTTTGTTCGTGCGTGATCTCACGAACCCTTTTGCCTTCACCTCTCTCCTTCTCTTTTTCCTGTCTCAGCATCAGCTGACCAGACTTCTAGCTGTAATGCAATGTGCAAAGCCGAATCTAGGTCAGTTGGCCGACATTCTCGGATTTTCAAGGCTAGGCTGGGATCTCCAATGGCCTCTAGGAAGTAATCACAGCTGAGAACTTCCCGTGTTTTGGGTGGAGCTTCCGGGTATGCCAATGCGGCAAGCTGACGAACATCACTATGTAGATTTTGTAACGTTTCGTTCTTTCTGCGTCTCCTATTTCGGAGCTCGATCCGGTGTTTATCGGACACGGCCTGGCCACCGAATCTAGACTCCAAAATTCGCATGAGACCAGATAATGACTCCGTTTTTTCTTTACCTTAATCCCACAGTATGTTGGCAGCTTCCTTATCCAAGGAATTGCGCAAATAGGCCAGTTTTTCGGCTTTGTTCCACTTATTGTGCCTTGCACAATTCGAGAACTGTGCCATGAACGTTTCAAACGACCCTTGGCCGTCGAACTTGGGTGGCTTCAGTGTGTGCTTGGGTTTATCGTGAACTTCGTCCTCGTCTTCAGAGGAACTCAATTCACTTGGGCTTGATTCATGGCCTCTCTTCGTCAGTTTCTTTGGGTGGCCTTGTCATGACACTCACGTTCCGTGTCCTCGGTCGAAGTGCTGCGTGACGCACTTTTGGTCGACCGTATACGTTCCTTTTTTCTGGAACTCATGTCGGGTGACATGCTGCACCTGAGACTTGATGAACGGTGGGATCTTTTGGCCGGGGAATGTTGGGTCGGGCCCACTTTTGCATCCTCCGGGTCCACTGCCCGTTTAGACGCACTGTGGCGATGGCGTATCGAGTGTTGGGTCTGGCCCACTTTTGCACTCGAGTTTGTCCTGTCCATTCGGCGTGGCCTTGTCTCAGACACATCATCATCATCCTCTGAGTTTTCACTTTCAAACTGCAGAGTTTTCTGTTCTCTGGTTCGTGGTTTGGAATTGGTCAGGGTGTTCTCCGGACAGTGAGAGTCCTCTCTCCTTGTTTTGGCCGTATGTACACCATGTAAGCAGGCTCAAGCTCTGGCCCATTACTAGGAGTCCTTTCTTCGGGCATTCGTCTTGCAGACGAATCCAAAAGAACTCTAGCATTTGGCCAATCAGTCATGCTATAGCAACTTTCATCATATCCATTGGTTATGCCATTACAAAACTAAACTGTACGACAGGTCGATCCGTCATTTGTCTTGGGCCTTCTTCCGAATGACAGGAGAAGCCATACACCTGTCTTTGCTCTGGCATAACTGTTTGGACTTCCTGCATTCCAGCATG
>Ga0209788_1000409_pt1 | contig 11317 bp, 12 predicted proteins | sample WorMetLIZISLAND1_2_FD_187415 | JGI IMG/M metagenome (GOLD analysis project Ga0209788, IMG submission 187415) | Marine gutless worms symbiont microbial communities from Max Planck institute for Marine Microbiology, Germany - Olavius clavatus LIZARD... ...
CCCAAGAACCCAACCCCCGCTCTCGGCCCTTCGGGCCTCGCGCTTCGGCCCTTCGGGCCTCAAGCTTAGCCCCCAAACGCAAAAAACAAACTTCGTTCATGGGAGGTGGGAAATTTGCCGGACCAATCAAAATACGGCTGCTACGGCCCTGTATCCGTGCTTCGACGTCACAAGCCGCGGCGCCAGCGTTAGACACTCGCCATGCGTCATCCAGTCTGTCGTCGTTTGAGCCAGTCACTGTGGAGGAGATCGGTCGACTACTCAGGAAAGTTCCAGCAAAGCAGTGTTCTCTTGATCCTGTTCCAACATGGTTAATTAAGCAGCTAGCTGATCATTTGTCACCAGTCATCAGTCATCTGTGTAACATCTTTATTCAGTCTGGTCACTTACCTGTCTCTCAGAAACTGACTGTCGTTCACCTGCATCTAAAAAAAGCCGAACACAGATCCCTCCACACTTAACTCATATTGACCAATTTTAAATCTCAGTTTTCTGTCGAAACTTGTGGAGTATCATCACCAGCATATTCGTTGCTCACGCTAAGCGCCACGCACTGTTTCCTGTGAGGCAGTCAGCTTACCGTCGATACCACTTAACTGAAATAGTCGTCGTCAGATACATGCAACAATGGCCGAGTTATGGAAAAAAGTAATTTTCAATATGGCGGCCGCTGCGATCTTGGATTTTGTTGGATGCGAGTTATGAGGGTAAAATTGGTCCAGGGACCTTATTCTTGGTGTATATCAAATTCCGTGCGAATCCGTGCAAAAAAGGCTGAGTTATTGGCTGTTTAACTGATTTCAAAATGCAGGGCGCCGCCATCCTGAATTTACTTCCGGTGTCTAATTTTATTAGTTGGTCGTCTTTGGATAGTGGCTGGGGATGTTCCTATAAAATTTCGTGTCTGTACGTGAATATATGGCTGAGTTATTAAGCTTTGTCAAAAAAAAACAAAATGGCGGCCGCCGCCATCTTGAATTGCTATTTCGTAACCGTGGACCACCCACGAAGTCTACTTCATGGCCCGAACATTGTGTTAAAATTTCATGTCAATCGCATTAGGTACTACTGTAGTAATTTGAACATTTTGCAAATATGGCTTTAAACGGATAAAACGCCTGTTCACGGCCCCAAAATTTACGCTTTGGGGGGTTGTGTCCCGTAAACATTATTATTCGTCATCGAGACCCCCAAAAGGCACTTTCTTGGCCGAAACCGCGTCATATGAGCCATTAAGCGTCGCGATCGGTCCAGCAGTGCGACCGGTACAGAGGGTAAAGTATACAAAAAAAGGAGAACCAATGAGGTGACAAACTGGCAATTGGCCCCGCCCAGAACCCTAATCCGATCTTAACCATATTTTGCATGTGGGGTGGCCCCCTGGACGTGTTTCTAAAATTTGAGTTTCGTGTTGGTCGGTCCTCAAATTTCGGAGCTAAGGGGGTCAAAAATCGCCCCTTCCCATTGACTAGACAAATCGCTTGTAGAACAGCTTGTAGCTACCGTTCAAGCTGTGTCTGAAACAGTGTGCTGAACGTTGTGCCTCGGGCTGCTGGCGAAGGCAAGGTTATGTGCCTTGATCTTCTAGACTGAAGTTCGGCTTTTGATACTGTCGACCACGACATTCTGCGACAAGTTCTTAAACGGCGTTTTTTGTTGAAGGCTTGCCACTCAACTGCTTCCGCCCGTATAGGACAGATAGATCACGCCCACTTTTACGCTGTTTTGACATCCACACTCTAAGCCCTGTCAAGTTGGTCCAACTTAATTAAATTGAGGCAACACTGTTGCCTCAATTTTATTGAGTTGAATAAAAACAAAAAAATTGAGTTAAGATAGCTAAACTGCTTCTCACTCGCCAACTTAAATAAATTGAGTTGTAACTGCGTAAAGACTGTAGCATACAGTACTTAAAATAACTGAGTTGAGCTAACGCAAAAAAATTGAGTTGAAGCAACTCAAATTGAGTAACTCTTCCTAACTCAATCCATTCATGTATTTTCAACTTAATTATCATGGCTAATATGTACTTCATGAATATTAATCAAGTTCAACATTAATATTCATAGTCTATATAGCTCTGATCGTAGGACTAAACTTAGTGCTGCTACATTATATCCAAATGTGACAGTATCATAGCATCAGTGCCAGATGTGCAGATAATTACAAATAATTACAGATAATACAGATAATTACAAATTACAATATACATAGGCCTATACGAGGCAACAGGTAAGACTCAACAAACATCAGTTTACTCATATTCCATGACTCCACAAAACATGTCTGCACTGTTCAAATGCACATTAATCTGTTCACTCCCTACTGGTAAAACGTGTTCATTTAAGTGATTTAATCTTTAAATTCCCATTGCTGCCAAATGATACCACTATAAAGCACTCTGTGCCACACTAGGTTAAGCCATTATCAAGGCTGAGCGTCGAATTGCCCAGATGTCAAAAATTACCAATAATGGCTTAACCCAGTCTGGCGATAAATGCTCTAACACAACTAACAGAAATAAGCTGGGAATTAAAGAGCTACAAGTCTTGGATTAATGCCTACCTGATGCATTTCCACTGTGCTAATGCTGTACATTTGCCACGTTTCATATACACATAAACACTGTGTCTCAAAAACGTGCAAAATTTGAAACGGTATAGCTGGAAACTATAAGGACCGATTTTGATGAAATTTGGCAGAAATATTCAAAATCTCTAGAATAGAGTTTGTATGCTTCAGTTTTCATGTAGCTGTGCTTTTTTACCAACTTTTTGTCTTTCAAACCGGACCGAAAATAACGCAAATGTTGAAAATTATGCGTCACACCCAGTCAACATAGCACCATTCAGTAAAAAAGGCAAAATTTTGATCAAAAGTCTGTATGAATGTAAAGGTTAGAACGCTTTGCAGTTTAAAAAAATGCACCTCGTCGAAGTTGGTGCATTTGCTTGAGACAGCATCAAAATTTGCGTTATTTTCGGCATCCGGTGTAAAAGATGAAAAGTTAATTAAAAAAGCAAAGCTACACAAAAACTGAAACATGCAAACTCTATTCTAAAGTCTTTTGAACATTTCAACCAAATTTCATCAAAGTTGATGCTTATAATTTTTAGCTATACTGTTTCAAAGTTTGTGCGTTTTTTTGAGACACAGTGTACACATACACATGCACGCACATATCACACGAACCAATGGAGAAAAAAACACCAACTGGCAACAGGCCCATAAACAACCTCTCACAGCTTCAACAACATGACATACAGGGCTGTACAAAAACTCAGGACTGTCCTGTGTAAATGGACTAAAAATCTGCAAGTGCTGGTCCTCAACTTAAGTCATGCTGATAGCGATAAGTTGTGAACATCTATGGCAGAGTTAACAATTTAGTCATTTGCTGGGCTGGTTATCTCATAAATCTGGACACAATAATACAACAATCCCTCAAAATTGCAAAGCCTTTCTAACTGAAATAGAAATTTTGCACATATTTAATTTTGTGACTATCGTATTCGCCAAATGCACAAAAATCATGTGCGTGAAAAGTGTTTTACAGTATAACATGACTGGGCATAAAACTTGTTAAAGGCTGGAAAAATTAGGCACGTGTTAATTAAGACAATGTTGCTAACACAGTCATCCAAACTGCAAAATTCTGACTGATACCACACATCATCTGTAGTCAAAAAATGACAACAATCACATGGCATTTCAGCTGGCACTAGATAATGCTTAGGCAGGCACTACAATAGCTGTTGGGTAGCCCTTATGGGACCGGCTGTCGTCATGTGACAAGAGTCTAAACACTCTGGCAAAAGTCTAGCACCAGTTCACATAAGTCATGAGAATGCTCAGTACAAGCACTCCTTTAGTGAAGGACTGGAAGGTCGCAACTTTGCGGTTTGTAACTTGAGTCGGAAGGATTCACTTGTAGAGTCCTGCGGCCTAACTACAAAAACATCTTACGATATGATAATGACTTAAGAGAAAGTTACGATAAAGTTAAGATGTTGCTAATTCCAAAAAATCTTACAACAAACTTATGACGAAACTTACAACAAATTTACCATCAGAAATTAGCAGTCGTAACATTTAAAAAACTTTGCAAACAATAGTTTAATGAATCAAGCTTTCCATATCAGAAGTCCATAATTTACGACAGATTTATGATCGACCTAAAGATATTCTTACAAGAAATCGTAAGATCTTTTGTAATTAGGCCCCTAGACTAAAGTGACTTCTAGAACGGGCAGAGATACGATCTCAGGAACCATATAACGGTTTTAGAGAATGGAGAGTTAAACAAAGACATTTCCAACAACACTTGAAGTTATGTAAAAGATCATATTTCAAAGTCATAATTAACAAAATTTGGAAATTCAACCTTGACCTTCTGACCTTGAAGATGACCTTAGGTGCTGCTGAAAATGACATTATCGAACTCGCCATCCTCAAAAACCCTGTAATGCCTGTCAGTTGGGAGTGAGGACGTGTTCAAGTGGATAGTTGACACTGCCAGTGACTCTGCAGACTTGCATCGCTTAGCATGCGAGAAGTTCAACATTCAACGACCAGAAGATTTCATACTGCAGTATCTTGATCCCGATTTTAAGGAATATGTCAACTTGACAGATGTTGCAGACATCTGTGACCTGATGTCACTCCGCCTTTGTCCTAAGATTACTAGCAGCAGGAATGAACCAATTGCATCAGCTTCTACCATTGAAACTGGCAGTGCACACCTCCGGCGAGAATCGTGGCCGAAAACGTTTGAGTTACCAGTATTTGACAGCATGGTGCAGATGTTTCTGAAATCGGCAGATGATAACTTCAGTAAGAATGGGACTCCAGCTGTAGTACCTCGTGACATTAAAGTAAAGTTACTCGATGCAGTTGCCAACAAGATTTTTGGTTACACAGCATATGCATCCAAGGATCAGATTCAGCAAGCAGCAAAAGCACTTGTGGACAAACACCCATCTTTACAGTGTACAACAGCACCAAATGGATGGGAAGCCTGGGCACATGCCCTAGGTTTTAAGATGGGGAACTTTCGGATGAAAATGAGGAGACTAGGATGTGAAGAGGTATAGTTGAATGGTGGGAAGAGATCAAAATGTAGTAGGCCAGATGCACCACCACCAGCTGCCAACTTTAAGAAAGCGAGGAAAGGCGAAGTGAACTTCTTGCCAAATATGCCACAAGACCATGATGCAGACGCTCTTGAATCATGCCGCACCTGGATGTTGTCCGAAATGAAAAGTCTGTTCCGGACCTTACCAAAGTAAATCAGTACATGAGTTTAACGTTTGCGCTTCGACGCAAGGAAGTGACACAGGATTTGGCACTCGTTGGTGATGTAATGGAGACACGGTCAGCACTGTTCACTCCATCTCAGGTACACGGAAGTTTGTCAGTAGCTTATAACTGTCTGTGTTGCAGCATAAACATTTTGGGGGAGGGAGGTGATGACTGGTCTGGAATTTAAACACATTATAGTTGGCCTTGAGCTTAGTGCATATGTTTGTGCATTGTTCTCAGTTGATTATTTTGTCAGCATTGTACAAAACGTTGTCATGACAAGTCAAGTGAAGATGACCTATGTGCTGCTGAAAATGACATTATCGAACTCGCCATCCTCAAAAAACCCTGTAATGCCTGTATGGATCCAGAGATCGTATCTGATCTTTCTAGAAGTCATTTTAGCCCAGGACTCAAGTTTATCTTTCAGACTGCAGTTACAAACCCGGAGCATCAGAGGTTTCAGTACCGGTACTTCTCTAAAGGAGTCTATGTTACAAGCTCATCAGCAGCAGCAGGACAACAAAACAGTAGAAGCACCCAAGAATTACTCGTTCATCCAAACAGTTCAAAAAGTTTCACAAATATTCTCCAGCAGTCAGCACTAAGAACTATCTGAGTGCCATAGGCGTACGAGCCAGGGAGGCTGGGGGCTGCAGCCCCCCTGACTTGGGCGAAGCCATTTTTTTGCGTGCAAAAGCTGCATTCTTCGGGTAGAAACCAACAGCCAAAAATGAAAAAATATTTTTGTATTTATTAAACAAAAAACGGAATTCATTTTGTCTAGTGAGATAAATGCCCAAAATTCGGGATTTTTACTAATAATTCCTGGGCGGGGTGAGTCGGGCAAAGTAATTTTGCAAGTTAGCATAGCAGTTTTTTCAGGTGCTGTGGAAAAAATTTGCGGGCAAAGATGACTCAGTCCCCTAGAAAAATTGGTGCGTACGCCTATGCTGAGTGCATACGGGCAAGTTTCTCACGAAGTGAGAGCACTTTAGCGGATGCCCTTTTAACCTCAATACCAAGGAGTACACACTGAATAAACTCATAAGTAAGTTTACCCGGATAATACTGCAGGTTCATTGCATAAATAATGCTTACAAAGTCAGTAACAGCAGCTGCAAAATCATTGCTGGTCAAGTGGTCATCACCAGCTGTTGTTCCACGACGATTAGCGACGTTTCCGAAGCTTTTGCAGCAAGGGCAATGTGTGGAGGTGCACTGCATGAGAGGTCAATGACGTCGTCCTAAAACGGAAAAAACACACTTATAGTATCAATCTGCTATACTAACATACACTGCATCATCAGTCAGGATTGCGCTGAGCTTGTTAGGTTATAAAACAGTATTTACATAAAAAAAAGTTAACAAAAAAACTAACTGAACAAAGTTGTAGCTTTGTTGTATCTAAAACAATTTTCAGGTTTTTTTCACCAGTCAACTCTGTAGGCAATTTGATCTGCAACCTATAAATATTCTACTACACACAACGTGTGCGGTAGAATACTACCATGTGAAATATTAATACGTAAAAATCAATGACATCTACTGGTAGGCATATAATTTAATCACAGATTTTTAGAGTAATTTTAATTGAAGTATTAAATGCAGTCCGAAAGTCACTTTCCATCTTTTAGCAAAACCATACACAGTTTACAGGACTTTTAAAATCTAAGCAGTTCATCAAAAGCCTCAGTCATATCATCAACCAAATATTGTTGAAATCCCATCCACCGGTTTCTTTTGCCTTTTGACAGATATCATGGGTTTTATACACAGAGAGCCACTTTTCCATATCACACTCCTATTCCAGCTAAAATGTGGGGTGTTTCCTTTGGAGTAAAGCCATGATGCAGGAGGCTGCGGAGAAGAAAGCCTAAGCTAATCAGCCATGAAATTATTTTTTTGAAATATTCCGACCACAATACATCAATGTTACAGACAGACAGACAGACAGCCAGAACAGATGGACAGACACTTTCCATGGCATAACCACGTTCTGCACGCACAATCATTACACTGCGTTGTAGTAGGTGAAAATGCAAAGATCAATCAATTACAATTTTGTAAAGTGCAGTATGTCCAGAATCGAAGCATAAGCAATGGTGTCTAGTTACCTCATCTGTTCTATAAAAACATGAACTATCTTCATCCAACAACAGAGGCAGCATTCACAGTGCTGCACTTCTTCGGAGCGATGTTGTACAGTTAATGTCATCATCACCATCCACCTGCAAAAAAAGAAAATGTTTCATAGCATTTATAGATTTAAAAATGAGTATATTAATGACACTGTCAACAAGCTAAAGTAAACAAGAGCCATGCTGTCACCCGGAAACCGGGCAAAGCCGTGTAAATTTTGACTTGTGAAAGCTGGCAACTACATAACACAACACAATAATTTTGGCCTTACATATAAAACCTCAAAAGATATAGCAATCGACAAATGCAGAACACTCACATTTTCTACGACCACACTCTCATTTTTGACACCTCTCACCAGTGACTCCCTGAGAATATCCAAGCAAGCCTTATATCGCCAGAAACTAGAGCTTCTGGGCTACATTTCTGCCGCTAACAGTATATGCACATCTCCAGACAAACAGATAGACAGATGAACAACTTGCCGTAGCAATACCATTCTGCATAGCATTGCACGGTAACAGTGACAGAAAATAGCATGTGGTAACAAAATTGTCAATTTGTTATGTAGGTTTATATGTCCATGAGTCAAGTTTAACCCATTCAGATTAACTCAGAGTTTCTTAATTCTAGTACACTGTCTACAGCCTAATGTTTAACTAGAGCAGATGCTTGATATAGTGGCATCAATGTATGTGATCACACGCTCATATGTGAAAAGCTGTCTTCTGGCCCTCTTATCTCAGCACTCAATAACACTATCCATGTCTCACATACTACTCACCGGTATCTACCAAATTAAATCCTAACCCCTCCAATCATTTATAACATCAAAGAAATGTGCAATTGTGCATGTAGATACAACCCAGCAATATTCATCTTCATTAAAACATTAACAGGCATACTGCTGTAAAAATACAGCAAGAAACAGTATGGTGAAGCTAATCTAACCCCAAAACAAGCCTTTTGTTGCCACCCAGTGGGCTACAAGAGATAAGTAATTAAGCAAGAATGACCAGTCAGTTAACTAGGCAATAAAATCCACGTGTAATACCCAGTGGCGTCAGCACGAGTTCAAAGTTGCTCTCTCAGTGAGATTTGGGTAGATTCTGTGGCAAGTCTTGGATTTTCGAGCAAAGCAATAAATAAAAGATATCCTTAAATGCTGTCATTGTGCGAGGATGACTTGATCTGCTATATACGAAAGTGCGTAATAATACTGATGGATATTCCCATTGATGTCGCCCAACCAAAATATTGGAGGGGATGTGTCCCCGGCATCCCCGGCGGGGTTGACGCCAGTGGTAATACCAGATCATCACATCAGTACAAAGTTTTGCTAACCATTTCAGCCTCCAGTGTGGCCAATTCTTCCTTAATTCTTCTTGCAATCTTTCCTTTTTTGGTTTCCAGCAGCCTCAGCATTGCATCACAGTAGTCGTCTCGCTCACTCAGCATGTTATCAAGTCGGCAGTTTGAAAGCCGCAGAAACTCAGCACACAGCAACACACACACATAAACGGTTTATGCATACTTCAAATGTGTAGTCAAAACTCTGTCATGCATGTATCATTTTTTCTTCACTTACTTAGTTTCACTGTCTATTGTACTGACTGTATGTGGAAGCCTTTTACTAATATTTTCCTACAATTAAGAGTGATAAACAATTTTAGCATTCATGCCATAATGCACATTAGCAAAATATGGTATACATACTTATACATATGTACAAATTGATACAGCTGAAAGCTATGGTACCTCACGTGGCCTCTGCCACACAGCACAGCATGAGCAAAAACCAAACTTGACTTGTCATGACATAACGTTTTGTACAATGCTGACAAAGTACAATGCACGAACATATGCACTAAGCTCAAGGCCAACTATAATGTGTTTAAATTCCAGACCAGTCATCACCTCCCTCCCCCAAAATGTTTATGCTGCAACACAGACAGTTATAAGCTACTGACAAACTTCTGTGTACCTGAGATGGAGTGAACAGTGCTGGCCATCTCTCCATTACATCACCAACGAGTGCCAAATCCTGTGTCACTTCCTTGCGTCGAACAATGTAATAAATGTGTAATAACTTCTGAAAATTAAAATGCATTGTCATAATTTTTGCCAAGCAACATTAAGAAAGTAAGGAGAAGCTAACGGTACAGTGACAGATTTTTGGTTGTGACGCACGTAATTATGCTGTAATTATACTGTTGATGTGGTCGGCGCAGTGCTTAGGCATACCGCACCCCTCCCTGAATTTTCACAAAAAAACCTGTTATCAGTATGGTCAGGACTGATGCAAATTCTATGGCAGCAGTACCGCAAAGTGAAATTCACTTTCCAGTATGGCGGTACCCCAGTATGGCGCTGTCAATGTGGTATAAATTTAAATCACGTTCTACCAAAACAAGGAGTGATCTGCTGTTAGTACAGGTTAGCCTTTGTTGTGTATTTGTGTTAAGCTTGAAGGTCTGCAGTTTCAGTGCTATAGTGGTTACGTACGATAGCTAAATAGTTCTTTACACGTGGGTAAGGATTAGCGTTAGGCTTACGGTCAGGCTAGGGTTAAGGTTACGGATAGGGTTAGCGGGGTTAGGGTTAGGGATAGGTGGACTGATAATAGCACTACGCGGATAGAGGCAATCTCATTAACGGAGATTTTCAAAGTCATAAATAAACCGAAACAACTTCACACAAATTACACTACAAATAGCTAATTACAAACGCTGTACAAATCGGTAGTAATTTTTCACGATATAGCATAATGATAAGGGGAACACCGCCGGATGTTCCGCCTAGCACTAACCCTGAATTTCCGTAAATGTTATTGTCAGTAGGGCGCGTACTGACAAATCCGCGTATTGTCAGTACAGCCAATAGGAACCGGCCGACAGTTCTTGCAGCAAGCTGCTGATTGGTCTCGTAGCCTTGACGTCATTCAGTTGGCGGACATGTTGGGTTGTGGGTATTGGTGCTTATTCGCTAAATAACTTCAGATTAGGGTAAGATTTAGGGTTAGGGTTGGGTTTATGGTTAGGGATAGGGTTAGGGTCAGGGCTAGGGTGTGGATAGTGTTGTATATGGATGCACAGACGGCAGTACGGATCCATACTGACAATAGCCAAGAAATGACGCATTTGTCAGTATGGATCCCTACTGACAATAACACTAACCCTGAATTTCGGGGGCATAACACTGGTCAATTTCAAATGCAGATTCTAGATTAGCACTAACGCTATCCTTAGCTAAGAAGTAAACTGTAATGATTGACACTTAACAGACCACAGTTCCATACCAATTTTCCCATATAACTCAATAATATCACCTTTGATTTACAATTTTTACCGATTTAAATAAATACGCGGCAATAACATTTTCCGGTCTGCCTAAGTCATGCTCTGCCCGAACTACAACAAGACTCGATTTGAACACAATAAAATTAAGTTACGCCAACTTGATATTTACTACGCGTCAGCGCAACTTAAATATATTACGTTCACACCATGCATTTATGACTTTTGAGTTCTATTAACTTGATTGAATTGCGTCACTTTACAGGTCAGGTTTTAGAGTGTAATTGTCTATTGGCCTGAGCCACGCAGTTAAAGTATGCCCACATTAAAGTGATTAGTACAGAGTTAAAAATAAAGTCCTGAACATCTGAATATTGAGGAAAAGTTCAATGGGAGTGTACGAGTATCATCCAGTAGTCACTCACGAGTATACGCGTCCCGGCGGCATTATCCCAATCTATACCCGATTTCGGAACATACGCATAAGTTTTGGTGTTATCCTATTGCTACTGTAACAATAATCTACGTACTGCATGGCAATAAGTCACTAATCCTAACCCTAATCCTAACCCTAACCC
>Ga0209788_1000410_pt1 | contig 11312 bp, 11 predicted proteins | sample WorMetLIZISLAND1_2_FD_187415 | JGI IMG/M metagenome (GOLD analysis project Ga0209788, IMG submission 187415) | Marine gutless worms symbiont microbial communities from Max Planck institute for Marine Microbiology, Germany - Olavius clavatus LIZARD... ...
CCTTGTTACAGCCGCTGCGGTTAGTTTCTTTTGTTTGTTTAGATTCATGTGTAATGTGTGGATACGCAGCATGATGTTTAGTCTTCTAATCTGTTGGCGACTCCTCGGTTCCGCACCACGTTTGTCTTCTGTGGTTTCTGCATCACTGCCCCTCAGTCTGGAACTCACAATCGTATTCACGCTTTTTCACCATCACATGCCTTCCCTCATCTTCTTAAAACCCGTTAAAGGGCAAAAACCTTCAGCGTTAGCATTCCTTCTGCCTGGATCTCGTGATATTCACTGTCATGATCTAACTGTAGATCTAAGCTTTGCAACACTTAATTAAGTATGTTTTGAATAGCTAACTGTTTGACATTGTCATTGAATATAGAGAATGTTAACAGTCTGCCTAGTCACTATGTGCCTAGTGACATATGGTGCTATAATAATAATAATAATAATAATAATAATACCAGGATAATGTTTATGGTGCTGTCATCACGACTTTGTAACAATGTCATTGCGAGAGTTCACCCGGTTCACGCGATGAATGCAGAACAGCGCCAGACGGCCGCCGACCTATGGACCAAGCCGACAGATGTGAGCTGTAGGTCCGCCTGTAGGCAGCACGTAACTGCATCCACCATTGCCATTTATTGTTGCTCAGCCCGAAAGCTGATACTCATTTTACCATCCCACAGAGGGTAGAAGGCTGAGTCGATCTAGATGGCTGGTTATACACCCTGACGGTTTACCCACCCGCAAGCATTCACCCATCCAAGTAGTAACTGGGCCCAGTGTCGATTAACTATGTTGATCGAAGCCAATGCACTAACCTCTACACCACTACTACATTAATGTTTTGGACCAGGAAAACAGCACTGATCTCATATTGCTACTCATCTTGTTGTTGTTGTTGTTGTTGTTGTTCTTGGGGGTGACATGTTCCAAAAAGCCTCAGACTGTGTCATTTCGAATTGGATCAGGATGAAATTTGGCCGGACTATTCTTGAAGTAAATATGCATCGATTGATGGCTGTCATGACAACATTTCAGGCAGAAAAGTGCTGCCATCTGGTGAGTGCACGTGCAGCGTCTGGCCGGCGCATATGCAGCAGTGTTGGCGAGTTCCTGATCCATAGTACATCTATAGATCTACTTGTTGTGACTGATTAATTGACTGATGAACTGATTGAAATATCGCATACGTACAAATGAGATTTCATTGGTGAATATTAGGAGAAGCTGGAGGAGTTGATGATCCCTCGCCTGACGGTTCCAGCTGGCCGCAAACCACACATCGTACAGTACCTCATCAATAAGAAGCTGCACACGATTGTTCAGCAGCGCTACAGTATGTTTGAGCGTGTATACAGCCTCACTGTTAACATGGCCAACAAACTCCTTGACTCTGGATACAAGCTGTTGAGTCGTTTCGGCTACTGGTGTCCTGTCACGGTATGTCCTTCCTTCTGCTTTATGTTAGTTAGTTAGTAAGAGTATTTATATAGCGCAATTAATCGGGATGTCGCGTTGCGGCCCGGAAGCAACATTAAAACCAAAACGTTTTGAGTTCACGCTGAAAACTGTTATAACCGGTGTCTTCGTCGCGCAAGTGTACTGGGAGGCTGTTTCAAAGACGTGGCCCATCGGCAGCAAAGCTTCTGTCGCCAAGTGTGTTATGCATCTGTATTGTATCATCTTCGTATCATCCTCGTCAACCAACTGTTAAATTCTTTTAAATCTAGGCTAAAAACTGCTCTGTAGAGTCGAGCATTCATTCCGTAACACGTGATTCGTGTGCATTTGCAATTCTTCACTTTTGTGAATGACTTAACATGCCATATGACCATGTAATCATAATAATAATAATAATTTGAACCACATATTACGCTAATTAACTATTGTTCAGTAGTAACTATGTACAGTAGACTGTCGGAGACAATAGTACGGTGAAATGTGTTGCAGCAATTTCTGCAAATATTTGATGAAGTTGAAAAAGTGACTGTTTGTTCTAACACTGTCAACAATCTGTGATTGTTATTATGTTTTTTTAGTTGCTGGAGGGAGCATGGATGCCACCACTTGCTGAAAGTCCAACATTTCCAGTGATGTATCGCCAACACATCTACTTTCTGTCATCTTCCGATGCCAGGACCCAGTTTATGTCAAACCCACTAGCATTCCTCTGTCAACCATCACCAAAACCTGTTGTTCCGATTCGTATTGCAATTGTTGGGCCACCAAAGTCGGGCAAAACTACACGTATGATTTAAACTGTTTGTCACTTACATTGAGTTTCTCTGGGTAAATATGCCAGTGTCTGCTTAGTTTTTGGTTAATTAGTTTTTAACAGAATTACTTGAAAAGTTATTGTTGAATTTTCTGAAATTTTCTGAATGAAATATAAAGTAATGCACAACTGTTTTTATCTTTTATCACATCTGCTGCATAACTCGCTGTTTTGCTATTATTTTGAGACCTTTATTAAACAAGTTGAGGAGATTTCATCCACAGACACAGGGCTGAGGTTGTTAGCTTTTGTATTTTGATATTATTGCATTATTGTTTAAGTGTAGATCTACTAAAAATTTTCATTTTGTGGTACACATGATATGAACTCCCTGTGCTGAAGTGGCACTAAGAACCAACTGATTAACAACAACCATGTTTATATTCATGGTACTGGAATGAGTCAGCTGACAGAAAATCATAGAAAGCAAATGTGAATTTTTGTCAATGTCAAACTCGTTGAACATCAAAGTAAGAAACAAGAAGAAAGTTTACTTCGAGGATAGGAGCATATAGACAGACACAGCACACATTTTCACTCTCTTTTTGGTACTTTTTGTCCACAGTGTGCTGTTCCACAGCAACAGTTGGATTTTTGTCTATGCATTTTATGATAGTTTGTTACACAAATGTGTAGTGTGGTGATGATGTGAACTTGTCAGTGGCACGGCGGTTTGTTGCCGACTACAACGTGATGCGGCTATCGATTGGTGAAGCCATGCGCAACGTGCTAGACACTCAACCCAACAGCGAACTGTCTCATTGTATTCTGTCCCACCTGCACGAAGGTCACACTGTCCCTGATGAACTGGCTGTTCGTGCACTCGAGGTCAACCTCATGGACATGAAATGCAAAACACGCGGGTCTGTGTTCGGTGTCATTGGAGCATCGAGGGCACTGTATATTTTCATGTTCAGAGTTAAATTTTCGATTTTTGTTTAACTGGACAATTTTCAGGAGTTGTCATGGGGAATTGTTGGAATGACAAGGACTTTCACAGGCCCTTCCTTTCACCGATGCTACAGCGTCAGAATGCTAAAGGGTTATGATTTTAATTTGAAGATTTGATGAAAATGTCTGTCGATAATATTCTACCTGGATGTGCTTTTTTCTTCAGCGTTTTAAAACTGTTGCTTGGCAATGTGAATGACATCAGGCCTATAGAAAACCTGCTGCAGCAATCCTGAGAGCTTCTACCTTTGACCCAGCCTAACTCCAGAAAAGTAGGCAGAAGAAACGACAGTACTCCACCTGGAGGCACTGCTGTGCTGATAACATCATCATCATCATTTATTTGAGAACACATGCAGTTACAGGTAATACAAATAAAATCAACATGTAAAATGATGATGATGTTTTATGCTGTTGACAACTGTCCGTGAAGCCCGTGCCACTCATGTTTCAGATACGTGCTCGATGGCTACCCGCTGACGAAGGCACAAGTGATGTTGATGGAGCAGCGAAACATCATCCCAGTCCGCATCATTGAACTGGATACTGATGCTCGAGACTGTGCTGACCGTGCCACTGATGACCGATACTCAAAGAATCGGTGAGATTTGATTCTCTTCGGTGCTGTCACACTTCTGGTTCGGCTGCTAACCTCCTCTGTCAACCATCACCAAAACCTGTTGTTCCGATTCGTATTGCAATTGTTGGGCCACCAAAGTCGGGCAAAACTACACGTATGATTTAAACTGTTTGTAAAAAGTTATGCTCCAACGGTTGCCAGTACTTCCCATTGTAACAGCCTTTATGCTGCTGTGTCTAAAATGATGCAGTACAGGGTCACTGTTACTATAAGTCACTGATAGGAAATCATATGCAAACTTTCAATTGACATCGATGTCTTGGATTTTTTAATACAACGATGCACTGTAGGGGGCCATAGACAGTTATACACCTAAAATTGACTTGTGCCCCCCCCCCAAAAAAAAAATAGAAATGGCGCCACTATGCTGAGAATGAACATTTCATGAATATGTTGTGCAATAACACTGGATGCATGGTTTCTCTGCATTATTTGAGCTGTTTTCTGGTTTGTTACAGAGTTTTGCCACTGCACGATAGTGCCGAGATATTTACGATCAGAACGGCAGCTTGGCACAATGAGGTTGAGGCCGTTCGCAGCTGGTACCAGACTGAACATGATAACTGGTCAGTGGTCGCCGGTGGTCGGTCGAGATGGTGGGTTTGGAATGCAGCTGTTGAGATCACAAAGAAATCAGTCGTTCAAGTACAGACATACCTGCAGCGAATTTCAGCAGGTGTCTTCATAGTTTCAGTAAATATCAAACAAATTAATGTTATTATGAAATTCTGTTTAGTCGGTCACTCAGTAATGCAGCAGCGAGTAGTGTTCTACTGAAATGCACTGAAAGTCCACGATCTAACAGACAATCTGGCCTGTGATTACAAAGACATGTGTTAACCACATTTCTCATCAAGGTAAAAGGCCGATATAGCTCTTCATGGGAACCCCATCTCAGAGCTACGGGACGTCACTTTCCACAATGTTACCTGCCACCCGACACAACTGAACGTGCCCCGCCTAACCCCAGCCATGCAGTCTGGTACTCGATTTATCTACTCCGGAGGGATGGAAGGCTGAGTTGACCTAGTTGACTTGATGTTTCTGACGTTTGATGGCCAGCCTTTCGTGGTCACTTCTTGTTAGTCTGGGTCTCCTAGGAATCCTGTTTATGACATTATTCTGCATATGTTATAGGTCACTAGGTTGGCGTGTGATAGCTACCATATCCGTTTCTTTATAATCATACAGATACTGTGTTATAGTGCCCTGTCTGTGTGTTTACTGTATGTATAAATGTTAATCTGTTTGTTCAGGAAAAGCTGCATCAATCGCCGACATGTGTATAATGCCGGAAGAATTCAAGAGACACTTAAGTGACTATGGACAGTATTGCCCAGTCAGCTTGGCCAATGATGAACTTATAGACTGTTCTTCATACACTCGACTTACTTACGCCGCCGAATTCCGAGGTAATTTGTATATACTCATGTGTACCAGTTTATAATTTATACTAAATGTTATTTTGTCATGAGTAACGCAAAATGAAGTGTATTGTTGTTTTTAAAAATCGTCTGTGAACTTGTTTTCTGGCATAGTGGTGTGGTTAGAGTGTTGAACTCACAATAAACAGTACAGTTTTCAGGAAGTCTTAGGTGTTTTGTAGCCAATCATATTACGCACATAGTACGATCACCTACTGGCATAATATTGTCATCTTTCTGTCATCCAACTGTCTGTGATGAAGTATAACTTGTAACCACTCTGGGCAAGTTGCTTACCTGTTTTCAAGCAAGGCAATTCGGTTGTAGCCAAAGCCTTCCCATCTGGAAAGCGTCACTGCCCGGCTGATGCAGTGCAGCTGTGAAGATTACCATGGACCTCACAGAAAGTCGTCATCGTTAACATGTAGTCATCAAGGACCGTAGTGTCATTCCCGAGTGTCCACTCAACTCAACTCAAGTTTATTGACAAACGGCAGCCGTATGGCTAAAAGAAATACGGTACATAAAAACAAATCAAATGATCAAAGTGAATAAGATAAAAGAACAATAAAACGAACACTAAAAACAGTTCAATAACCGTGTCCTTAGCCATGTCCAATCATGTCACAATGCAGTGCAGAGTAGTTTTCAAAATTTATATGTATTAGATTATCATTCTTTTGTTAGATTATTGATATTTCGCCAGGGCATAGTGTATGAAAGAACGATATTTATTAGTTTTAGTTCGTGGTATTGGATAGACAGTCAGCACACTAACAGTGGCCCCACGTATGATGGCTCGTCTCCAGAGGTCAGCAAAGGATATATTATATGTGGAGTTGGTCAAGCCGCCTGTTCCGAGGACGGCCTGGACATCGCCTCCAACTTGGGTCTGGAAGGCGACCCAGTGACTGATGCGCCCCGCAAGGCTTGGTGGGCAGGTGTGTCCTCGGGAAGTCTGGTACCTGTCTGAAGAGTGAGCTGCGACGACGGACGATTGGATCCAGCACCCACCGAGACCTGTCAGAAAAGGAGTGGTAGCCAACTGCTGGGTTTATGACTAAATTACCTACCTGACTGCCTACAGACCATTAGAACTGGCCCCAAGGCTTGTATCAAGTACCACCTTAGTCTTTCTTATATGTATTACAGGATTGTATTACAAGCTGGATGGTCCTGAGAAGTTGGCCAAATTTTTGGAAGATGGCGAGAAATATGTCGCTCCAGAGGCACCTTATTCACTTCCACCTCCAGAGCTGTTGCCCAGGCGACGGACGGCTGCAGAAGCAAAGCGGATGTTTCCAAAGCCAATTGAACTGCGTGGTTACTGCCCAGTTACTTTCCTTGAAGGAAAGTGCAGGTTTGTGAAGTCTTGAGAATATGTTTGAAGCTATAGTCAGGTTTCAGTAGCAAGGTCCTGTTAGTGTTGTAATGCTAAGAGTTAGAAAAGAAGTTTCAGGTACTAAAAATTACTTAGAACTACCAATGTGACAAGTGACACAGCAGAGTTACCAGCACTGACGCTTTACTTGGCTGTCTGGAAGAGTATCTGGTGCATGAGAAATACAACTGTGCCAAAAATCCAGGAAATCATAAACCTGTAAAATAACCATTAACACACTTGTACTAAGTATTCCACTCTTAGCTGCAGACCCATTTGAATAAAATTCCACCTTTTGTATTCGCATACTGCTGAGTATTCCAAAATAAATGGCCTTGATTATGTCATTTTTTCATTCTCCTTTTTTGTTAGTAGAATTCTAGCATGTCAACTGTTGTTACCACCCATTACTGGCTATCATTTCACTGGTGTGCAAAGAAAGGTTTATGATCTAAGTTTACAATCTCTCCATGAAGCTGGCAGTGAACATTTCACTGGTTGGAGAAGGTTAAAGGTCCCGACATTTATATATTGCCACTTGCAGGGAAACCCGAACAGAAGCATTTACAATTCGAAGTGGCATACTGCATTAGCCGTAGGCGGCACAGCGCAATTAGTAGCGAACATGGCAAGTATAGCATTCGCAAAATGAATGAAAACTTCTTTAGTGGGTGGGTGTTTCTAAATTGAGAGAATAAGATAGTGAGACTGTATTTAAATTCATCAGATGATTTCAGTGCATGTTTTGCCTGCATTTATTGGTGTTAGGTTTGAGGCAATTGTACCAGGCAATCCTCAATTCGTTGCCGAGTATCTGAATAAACTTTACTACCTGGAATCAGAGGAAAAACTGGAGAAATTCATGAGGTTTGTATACCTTACGGTTGACCACATCTTGATATTACACAAGTCTTAGTAGTTGAGGATAAAAGTAGACGAGATAGGAGGCAAACAAGTCTATATTGCTACTGTTTTTGTGCATATTCTGTCTTTGTTTGACCATCTACTTGTCTATAGATGTTAAATGTAATAACGATTATAGTGTCCAAAATGACGATTCACGGCGTGGGCACTGTCCAAATGAGAGAAGGGTCAGAAATCGGAATAAAAAAGTGAGAAGAGATGATTTAAGACGACAGCAGAAGACAGAAAGAGGGGGCAACAGTGACGTGGAATGGAAAACAGGTCTATGGTCACAAGTTAAGCCTCATCTCCCAAGATCTGTCTATAGAAACTTTTTGGGCTTGCTAGAAGAGAATATTCTAAAACAAACTGCATGCTGGTATTACTAACATACCAACAGTGTGAAAACATCAAAGCATTCCAATCAAAATCCAGAAGAAAACTCTGTACACTGATTGCTGCCATTCTGTTTGTAACAGGAAACCACACCAGTACTCCAATCTGAAGTTGCCTCATAAGCTGCCTCCAAAGCGTGAGCCTATGGTGGTCAGCTCACTGCCAATGCTTGGTTACCTGGAACAGACCGTAGCTGTGGCCATCACCAAGGCGATGACTGCAGTTGGAACAATCAAGCCAAAATATCCATTCCTCAACGCATCAAAGTCAGCACTCATCTACGTCGCGTTTCATCTGAAAGGTACGCAGTGTTAAGAGCATTTCAGAACTGTTACACTTAGCATTAGCAATACAGCAATACAGTAGTAGAGATGAAAATATAAAAAAGATAAGAGAAAAGGGCTGGCTCCAGTTTACACAGAATCTTAAGTTGATAAATTCTATTTGCAAATCTTAATATTACTACAAAGAACTTTAAACTCTCACACACATTTTGTTTATTAGCAGCCTGGTATTTGCTATAGCACTATTTATGAGTCAAGCAATGCTAGCCTTTGGTCTTTAAAGTGGCAGCTGATGTGTATGGGTTAAGTTCCACACAGTTGCTTGGAATTGAGCCTACACAGTCATCTTATGATTGAAAGGCTTAAAATCCCAGCTGGTACATCCGTACTTAATCTTTGGCAAAGTCATTCTTTGCATAACATGCTGACCAGTCCATTCCACACCATATAAAACACTACTACATTTTGCACAGTGTATAAAATATTAAAACGTGCAGCTTAAATATCAAAATGAGTGGCTTAAAAACTGTTCTGAATATGTACAGCTAACAATCCAAACAGCCCGGCATACATGCGAAAGAAGTACAAAAAGCAGCTGGAGCACTTTGAAGAAGCCTGTGAACTAATCAAGTACCTTGGCAACAACATGACCAAGCGATATCAAGAGCCGCATGATCGACCATTCGACTTTGACTTCAAACTCGATCAGTTTGTTCAGCTACGAAGCAACCCACCACTGGCTTCCGTAACACAATTTGCCTGACAGTAATGCTCTAGTGTATGCTGGTTGTTCAGGTTGATCAGTCCGACTATGGTACATATCTTGTGTGCAAACAGTTTATCTTACAGTTGTTGCTACCTTTGTTCATTAGCATTGGCGGTTATTTTCAGCGTACAATGTACTGTACAGTTTTTGTATGTAGTAACATTATTATATTATGTTTCATGTCATATTATTGTTATAGCCTTATAATATGTCTGGCCAACTCAAAGCCATCAGTGGTTGGGGCATAGCATTGTTATGATTGAATGAATGTATGACGTTATAGTTTTATAGTAACATTAGTGAAAAAGTACGACATACTGCAGGCTCAAAATATTCACCTTTAACTATACACTGCTGAATAGATTAGCTGTTTTACTATTGATTCACTCCGTCATAATAATTGATTTTGTGACCCGGGCTTTCAACAAGATTTTGTATCCGTGTCTCGTACAAGTCATACATCGTTACAATGACTGCTGTTGGTGGCACTGTTGGTAATTAAAGCGTCAAAACCAAACTGAAGGTTATTCATTTTCTTTATGCCACAAATAACTTCCATGCTTCAAAACTGCTGCCTGGGCAGCAGCAAGGCATCCATGCACCTGCGTGTAAAATGAGTAGGTCATACTCCAACAATAATTACCAGTTTTCTTTTGGGGACTAGTGTAATCTGGACTAACTCTGGAAAACAGGCTACTTGAGCAAAAGCCTCGAAGAACAAGCAGAAGCAATAGATGCACAAATAACTTGTGCTCACTGATCTGTGCATCCTCAGTCCTTGATGTAATTGAACCAAGTATTCCTTGGAGTTCTGTCTTGTTCCCTTAGTCTCCTTTGTCATTCATGACTAGTGTCCCAGTCCCCAGTCAGCATCACCTTCATGTTCAGGCTGTCGGCTGTCCAAACTGTATCATTTTACTTGAATTAATTTAATGAACTCCACATATTTAATCACTATGCTCATCAGTTAAATCCATAACATAAACAGGGTTTCCACTTTCTGGAAAATCGGAATGTCAGGGAATTCTGTTTTGACTGGAATGTCTAATTTTGCTGTTTGTCAGGGAATTACGCTAGTACTGAATATATCTAAAAGAACTGATACTTGCATTGAAAGGTGATGGCAAGGGTAAGTGTAGCCAACCACTAGTGATACATGCTACTCGCACCATCTGGAAATTTCATAAACCTGCCTGGAATGTCAGGGAATTATTTTGGTGGCTTGGTGGGAAATTTCCTGATAAAACACTACTACCGTACATTTTGCACAGTGTAAACCAGTATTTAATGCAACTACAAAAACCGACTACAATGCAATACATAAGACAACTGCTACTAACGACTGTGGACATCAGCGTGTTATGGAGCAGAACATAAGTTTTCAAGATTTCACTCACACAGACCAACAGTTCACTACACACTGTACAGTCACTCTGAACATGCCCAGCAGTGTGCCACAGTCGCATAATTAACATTTAAAAACATTTACAGCGAACCAAAAAGCAGACAGCTTATCAATAGCATTGCTTGGGCGACAGGAACCTTGAGGCCTGTAAAAACTTCTGCTTCAAAATACCTTAGGATAGCGGTAATGTAAGTTGGTGGCGTACAACTCAAAGTAACCCAAAAGCAACTCCACCTGCACACTTCAAACAAAGGGTAAAAATTAATAAGATATTTCAGCCCATTCAGCAAGGTCGCTCAAGGTAAGAATGACTGAAGGTTGAGAATAAAGGGAGCAAGTGACTAACCCACGTTCACTTCTGGAAAAAGGTCGTTAAAACAGTATGTGTTACTGAGCTAATGTACGGGACATGTCACGTCACATTCATGGCCATTATGTACAACCTGAGATACCATGTGAATACAGTCATTACACGCAGACAGCATATCGAGATTTCTTCTGCATTTCTGCACTGTTTCTGTAACAACACGTGAAAGATGGCATTTGTAAAAAATATCAAATCTTGAGGGAAAATGCTTCATTAAAGACGAGATAATGTGAATAGAGACCACAGTTTTCCACGGCATACTGTTTTTCCATGTCTACATATAGTAATTAATTATCTACAGCCACTGAAACCAACCAAAATGTGCCATATTTGTCGCCTTATCACCGGCCAGTACTGAGTTCTGCAAAATTCCGCGAAAACATAGAAATTCCGTGGAAATGAGCAAATTCTGTGGCTCACCTCAAAATTCCATGTTTTCGCGGAATTTTGCAGAACTCAGTACTGGCCGGTGATAAGGCGACAAATATGGCACATTTTGGTTGGTTTCAGTGGCTGTAGA
>Ga0209788_1000412_pt1 | contig 11291 bp, 5 predicted proteins | sample WorMetLIZISLAND1_2_FD_187415 | JGI IMG/M metagenome (GOLD analysis project Ga0209788, IMG submission 187415) | Marine gutless worms symbiont microbial communities from Max Planck institute for Marine Microbiology, Germany - Olavius clavatus LIZARD... ...
CTATTGCAGCAATGGGCCGAAGAGAATCAAACGTTAACGGAAAATAATGATGACGACGATATCGTACAGACACCTGATATTTCTTCTAATGACTGTGATAATTTCAAAATCGAAGAATCAGATTATACTTCTGATACAGAATTTCAAGGCATATATAACTATTTAAAGTTTGGTACATTAACAGGAAATGAGGAAGAAGACCGCAAAATACTTTTGCTCGCTGAAAATTATTTCTTACAAGACGACTTGTTATACAAACTGTCACTACCCCGAAAAAAGAAAGAACAACGAGTGAGAGACACGTATCAACAATTATGTCTACCACAGGCATTTAGAACAGATCTCATAACACAATACCATAACATGTTAGCACATTGTGCAATTAATAAATTACACTTAATGTTGATACAAAAATATTACTGGAGAGATCTCATGAAAGATATTTGTCAAGTAGTCAAGAACTGTCATGTGTGTTTGTCATCTAAAATAAATTGCAGAGCCACTACATCACCACTTAGACCTCTACCAGTTCCATCCAGACCAGGAGAGATGATCGCAATCGATCATAAAGTACTTTCTAGACGCACAGACGAAGGAAACGCTTACGTGTTCGTCATTATTGATCACTTCTCTAATTATACTTTATATATTCCTGTGAAAAGCGAAACTGCTTATGACAGTGCACAGGCATTTGTTCGTCATTATATCTGTTATTTCTCTATCCCTAAAATATTAATCAGTGACAAAGCACAATCTTTTATGTCTGTATTTTTCAACACCATTGCACAGTTACTTAACATCCGCCTAAGATCCAGTGCAGGTCAGGCAAAGCGCAGCAACGGAAAATGTGAAATGGCCATCAAAAAGCTAAACCAAGGATTAAAATTGTATTCTACAGACTTAATCGATGACAGAAAAATCGAACAGATACTACCAATAATCCAATTAAGCGTGGCAGCTAGTCCACAACCCAGCACAGGTCTCAGTCCTTTCGAAATATTATTCGGTTATTCCATATCATTACCAATACCAATAGAGATGGAAATACCCAATTTCGCTTCCAGTGATGCCGAAAATTATGCTAAACATTTAAAAACTTCAATTACTAAACTACACGAAGCAGTCAGAAGGAATGCAGTAGACACTAAGGTTGCGATGAAGAGACAGTACGATGATTATCATAATGTAAAAGAGCCAGATATAAAAGAAGGCGACGAAGTTTATTTAAAAGATGTCCGAATTAAACCCCATAGCAATAGAATACTAACACATCGACCATTTAGCGGCCCGTACATTGTGAAAACAGTAGTCAGACATGATCGTTCCATAGGCCCAGCTTACAAAATCGTGCACGCAAAAACCGGCAAAGAAGTCAGAAGACTGGTAGGTATAGATCGACTGAAAAAGACCAATACAATGAGAAATGAATCTAAACCACACAACGTAGAAACAACAAAGCAACCAACCAATACCGCTAGTATCAAAAGAGAAGAAACATGTAGTGTCGTGAGTAGGCCTAATTTTTTCAAGGGAGTGTGCATCTTGAAACATCGTCTTATTGACAGCAAACAACAGTACCTTGTGTTGAAAACAAACAACACAGTACAGTGGTGTTACCACGTCGGACCAGCTCTGCTGGAAGACTACAAAAGCCGACGGAGATATTAAAATTAAAACATAAAATTTTTACAACATAACGTTACTCTAGACTACCGTTTTCGTTCCTCATGATGGACGAATAAAACCTTATACGGATTTATAGTCTATATGCTAGCAATCTATACTTTTATGTATAATGTGGAGTAACGTTGTGTTCTGTTATCTTAGAATGTATATGTAGTAACGAAGGAACGAAGACAATGATGGGATGCATCCTGATTCTGATGATCATGACGGTGTTGACGGGAACGCACGCAGAACACATATCAAGACAGAACTATGGTTATACCTTACAGAAGAAAGGTGAAGCCTTAATTACAACAGGTCAAGTTCGCTTAATCTTTCACGTTGTACTTCCAAACTTTGATCTGCAGGACAGTCATCCGACTTTTAATTGTACACAACAGTACAATGACGCTGCAGCGCAGAGACGATGTGTTCATTTCCAGAAGATAGTACGAGCGATATATGAACTAAAACACGATATGACACACCACTTAAGAGACAGAATGGCGGAAATAAATGAATTACTCCATAATCTACCTAGAGAACGATCAAGACCTTCAAGATCTTTATTCACCTGGATAGGCAGTGGAATTGCGGATGTTTTTGGACTTTCCACCCATAAGGACATGAACAGTATACAAGCCTTACTTACCAGAGTACTGTCAAACACTCAAAGAGCCACACAAACTTGGAGAAAAGGTCAGAATTTATTTACTAATACGGTTAAATTAACTAACGAACGATTCAGGAATATTGAGGCATTGTTAAGCGGATCTAGAATGTCCATCCAGCAAGAAAATGAACGTCTTACTAATCTTAAAAGTGAAGTCATGGGAAATTATAAACTGATGGCAGTCATTGTTAAAGAACTTCACATTGCCTTACGTCACGTGCAGGAGATCGAAGCATTATATAACGGCATACAAGAACTTTCTCATGGTAAGCTCAGTAATCATTTGGTTAGAAGGAGCACATTGCGACGAGTATTAAACACAATGGCAATTCAAATGAGATCTTACGGAAATGGAGAAGATGACCAATATGAATTAATTCACGACGATTTTCATTATTACTACAAGGAAGCCAGAATAGGAGCAGCAGTGCATAACAGTGATCATGGACGTATATTATTCATAGTCCTCCATGCTCCAATAACCTTGCATTCTATACGACAAGCTTTGACTGTATGGCAGGTACAGGTTTTTCCATTAATAAGTCCAGATTCAAATCAGATTTATTATACCGTCTTGAATTCGGCACCTAAATACATCTTGTATCATGCAGCAAATCCTTTGTATTTGGAAGCCACCCATTGGGACGATCTTCCAAACCAGGCAAGAAAAAATTTCTTGGATTTGCATGATTCTTCCTTGATCTTTCATAAAACCACTCAAAAGAGCTGTGCTATGGCCTTGTTTGGAACTAATTTAGACGCCATACAATCAGCATGTGGATATCACATGATATTTCGACCTTTACCAAGACAAGTATTTCGTATAACTGACGACAAACTACTTTTAAATAATATTTCACAGATTGTCGTCAAACGGAAAGCTCGACGGTATGTCCATCCCATCAACACTACACTGGAATTAAACGCCACGCAAACGTTCTACTCTATTCCTTGTGAAACACAGGTAGAAGCAGATAATAAGATTTTCTTCAGCACAGAGCATTGTGATGGTTGGTTTACATCTGTAAACCACGAGGTAACACACCCAGTCAATTTTTTAATACTACGACAATATTTTGGCGATAATGAACTCTTGCAAGACATCAATTCAGCAATTGAACTTAACGAGTCTGTTAAATCACAGCTACCTTTGTTGGAAATTGAAAAACCAAAATTTGCACACAAACTAGCTGTTGCTGAGGACTTTAAATTCAAATTTGAAGACATCATTAACTCGTCACAAAATGCTGAAAAAGCATATGAATCATTATCCCATTTAGTTTTCTCGAAAATGATCGAAAATGCCTCTAACGAAAACAGCTTTAACTTCTTCAGTTGGATTCATTGGATTGCTATTTTATCTATGTGCTTTACTATTCTTAATATCGTAGCCATATCGCTTCTCTTCTTTCGTTATAAATCACTGTCATTACTCATTCTCTCCTTATCGAAAGCACGCGGCTTAGGCTTTGATTTCATAGTTTCTACGACAACCACAACTCCTGCACCAGATATATGGCATGACGTGCAGAAAGTTGTAAAACAAATTTGGTCGTTAGAATTAATCCTACTTCTGATCTTTCTTTTGCTCCTAAGCATAGCGATTTCTTACCTTATTGGCAAGTGTAAACGAAGACCGCATTATGCAACTATCATCGAACTGCATTTGTCAACCAAAACAGAGGATATTCTTTTCACCTGGCTGAAATTACAATATCCAGCAAACTACTATCGCATTGATCTGAGTCCAATAGCCATTAGTTTCAACAAAGTATGTTTCTTTTCACGTCTATATTTTAACAAAGCATTGGAAATACATTTTGAGCGTACGCAGAAACAAATTAAAATTCCAAGTTCACTATTCATTCTGCCACATTTGTCACGAAAAGCGTGGAGAATGATTAACGATGATTCATGTAATGCGATGATTGTGATTACTACAATCACGAACGAAATTGTGGATATTTTACCACTCAGCTGGCACGGACGTGCCATTTCAAAATCTGACACGTCCATTCCTTTATATCCAACTCATGAATTACAAACCATGGGGTCTTGTTAATTCAAAATCATATTCAAATTCTGGGGGATAAATTTTTTTATTTTCTATTAAATTGATTCACAAAATTTACATATATGTGGGTATGTGTTGCGTTTTGTATGTCTATTCACTCCTCGGTACGCGCAACGACACAACATACATCCCACGAGATGAAGCGAAAGTCTAGAAAGTCGTAACGGAAAGATATGACCCATGTGATTACTCGTCTTCGCTGAGAGCACAAGAATGACTCATGTCGACATCCTATCGACGCAGCATCCAGCACACGCAGTGAAATCCATATCGTATACAGTCACTAAGAAGAATCAGAGAAATCTGCTACCTCCAGCCATTGAACGGTAATAAAAGGTAATACAGACAATTGAAAGAAGATAAACGCTAACCAGAGATTCAGCAGAATGCATAAACGGTAATAAAGTGGTAATTCCATCAGCAATACACAAGCTGGAGACGCAGATCTCACTCTCCAATGACAGCAACAAGTTGCCAACAACAGTTGCGCTGACTATGTTTACTAATATTCGAGTATATTTTAACTGCGTGTCTCATATTGTATTATTTTCCCTTATTGTGCTCTCAGTCGTACTCGTTACGTTACCCTCCCCTTATTTCGCTTCATCTATATGAAAACTTACTACAAGCTCTTACTTTTGATTTATTGGATAATTCAAAATTATTTAACAGATATATTCTATGTTTCCATTATGGATTTAACAAAATCTGAACTCAACTAAAAATTCAAATTTGAATCCCAAATCCCAATCCAAATCCTCAATTCGATTCGAATCCCAATCCCAGTATTAATCCTAATCCTACTAATCCCAATTCAAATCCACATCCCATCGAATTTCAAATCAAATTTGACAAAATCACGTATCCAATATTTTTTTTCTTTTCTAAATTAGAATGTCACCAATACCTGACGTTCACTTTTCCGATTAAAATTCGTATCGGCCCTTCTCTAACAAATAATTTCAGTCCATAAAGATTGTATTTCGTTTCTTTACAAACAGGTTTCGTTTTTGATTTTTACATATTACGTATTGTGTTGCAAGATTCTCATTATAATGAGCTGAAAGAGGGAATTGTCCTTTATATTCTGAGTTTCCCGTGTATTTCTGGTTTAATTTTAACTTAAGATCATTTACATTTAAATAAATCGTATTATCATGCTTTTCTGGGATATAACTTGAAGTTCCATGGCTTGTTTTATCTGAGTTCCTCATAAGTACATTTAGTGTACGACACTAAATGGTTTGCCATTTGACGGGATGCGACGCGCATGCTTATACCATATCCCATTATAATATACCGGCCTTTTCATTTTACCCACTCCCATGGAGGATCCTTGAACAACAAAATGCCTAGAAGAGCGACAGATTATACATGTAGACCTACTGGTTGTCCTTTATGTGATGCAAGAGATCCATAATCATAAGGTTTTTATGGCCAAGTTTCTGACTGGGTGGAACGTCTTATAGTCTGAACTACATGCATGCCATATACGATCGGCCTATTACATACCGTTACAGTGATTAATGTGGATTGCTGACACATCATTAGCATGCATAAGCCTATTTGTTGATAATTCCCAATACGATCCATTTGGAGTGATTACCTGTAGGGCTGTGCCGAGTAATCGAGTTGCAAATTACTTGGATAGCACAACCCTAATTACCTGTGACTTTTCCTCGGAGCCGGACGAGCATTATTTGATACGTTATGTATCGCAAGTATTATCATATCATATACTAATGATATACAGTATTATACGACGATACGTTATTCAATTGTATCAATATCTATAGCCATGATGCGATACATGAGTATTATGCACACATATTTGCATGACATGTATCAACAAGTATATCCATCTATTCATGCTTGCATATATTCATGCACGACGATTACGTCGCATATGCACGCATTATTATGTAAGCATTCCTGATCCAAGTACACTTCATATATTATAGACTGCCGGATGTCACTTATTATGTCTGGACTAGGCCTACTGCAATTCGCTTCTGTATGGAGAGACCGAGAGCGTCATGAGGAGGAAAGTCCAGTCGATGCAGAATGCCGCAGCACGTCTCATCACTGGAGCCAGACGTCGTGACCACATTACGCCAAGGTGCTGTGTCAGCTGCATTGGCTTCCTGTTCGGCGGCGAGTGGAGTTCAAACATATATGTTTGACTAATCCACGGCGCTTTGTGACATTTTATATAAGCGCCTTAGAAATACTCTTACTTACTTATTGTAATTATAATATATCCAACGTAGAGCTGGGTTGGTATCGATATTTATATCGGTATCGGTTTCGGTATTACCGCCCAGGCCTAATCCAACTACATGCCTTCATATCTACAGGCATAGCCTATACATGTTTATGTTATCTAAGATGAGCGATGCACATTGTTAATTGACATAGATCCTGTTATGTATATGTTACAACATTACGTATTTGAGGTTGTTCTGCATTTCATATATTCATGCAGATATTTTGCGGTATAACGATGGATGATCAGACAGTTCTTCTATATGTCAACAGGATAAATGCTATTATAGTCACTCCTATCCATCTTGTCAGCTTGGTAGCAGTTGTTTTCTGCTTGTCCACTTAGTAAAGATATCACCGCCGTTGCCACATATTACATTACCCAGTCAGTTCAGTTCACCATTATACTGCATGCGTGTTATTACTGTTACATCACATAAGATTTAGATATGACTCCTACTTGTCAAGGCCTTTCCATGATATTCCAGTTGTTAATCCAATAATCTCGGAGTCATGGCATGATCAATATCCATACGATGATGATGAGATGATAGATCAGCGATGATATTCCAACATTAGTGACGGTTCATACTATATCCAAACGCCACGTTCGAATATCCATAACGAACGATACGCAACTTGACTCCGCCATAGGCCTACGCACTTTATGAAAAGAGATAGTAAAAGGCCCTTTGGCATTTTGGACTTTATCACAGGTCGTCGTACCACTGTTGTGTATTGTCTGCATCCTTTTGTCAACATCACATAACGTAACATTTTGTGTGTTTTGCGATTATGTTCTATTATCTGTGTCATCTATGTAATCTATAGTTATTAACTCCTAAATTACGGCATTTCCACCTCCCTGGGGCTCATTCAGCTCATGAACGAAAGAATTTTGCAACGTTATTTTACGTCCATAGAATTCTCTCGCACGTTGGTTATGAGCGTCATACATTTGCTTTTGTCCATTATGATGATGCTGCTATGTTATATTATCGTACCGTAATATGCACATATTATGAATTCACATTGAAATTAGTGAGGTTTGACATAATCGAATCGATACTATCCTTTTCCCAGTATGATTTATTTTCCCTATGTGTGAATTCATATGTGTTTGTAATCAGTTTATCGTTTACTTGCGATGTATGCGTATACATTTCCGCATCCACTTACGTTCGATAACTTTACTCAGTTAGGGTGTTATAAAACAGTTGGGATCAAGTCACTTTCTTTTAATTACACCATTATGGATCGGATTTAATTCACATCCAATCCAAATTGTTACCACAAGATTTTCCTTTCATCTTTTATTTACTATCTTCCATTTTTCAAAAATATCCCAGTATTTTTTCAAACAAAAACGTGGGGCAGGTGTAGGTAGAGCCTTAGCTCTACGAATAATAGACGGGCTAAGAGCTGCGAGCCGACAGCAGCAGTAGGCCTAGGCTGTCGGTATATAACACGCTAACTGAGTACGAGTAAGGGGTGGATGCGCGGTGGATGCTGACGCTAATGATGCTGATGCTGATGTCGATGATGAAGATGTTCAATAATCAATAACGCTCCCGCACCTCTGCTCTATTCTACTCTACCCACAGCTCAACCTATAAACGTTCTATTTAGTTCTGCCGTTGGCGCAGCCTTTGGTGTTCCCCCTGAATCTCGTCGACGACAACACACTATGCTACATATTATGTGATGGCGAGAAATAATCGAAAAAAGATGGAGTAAATTAACTACTAAATATGTGCAGACAATGATGGCCATTGTCTCTTCAGTGTTGTGACTGAATATAGCTAAGGTAATAGTTAATCGCAGAGCATTTCCATATCTTGCAATTTCTTTCTTTGTTTATTTGTTTACTGTCTTTTCAATTGTTTCTTTTTTTATGGTGAATAAAGATGATCCTAACGTTCGCTGCATTTCAACGCTTTGCTACTGCTGAAAACACCGTCGACGAACCACACAGACGTTGGCAAATGTTACTAATCTCATGTCTCCTCAGATGTGAAGGCTAATGTCAGAAATGGCAAGGCAATTCCATTGGGACGTTTGGTGATGGACAAACCAGTGCATGAAAATTATGCCGCGCTGCACTGTTGAGTTTTATAGGCTTAGGAGGCATCTGCTGTGCTAGTTGCAGACTTGATTGATACTAACATATTGCTTTTGTACAAACCAAAATTTGAGGTGTCGTTTACCTCCGGAAACAACAGTCTGCTGTATTCTAGGCACAACTTTAACAAACTTAGACGAAGTTCCGTGATTTTTGACACGAAGCATCCTACTATTTTTTGTGTGCTGATTGCCGAAAAATCAAAAATAGCCCAACATTGCAACATGTAAAATGAGTTATCAGGATGGTTCGTGTCGGATGCTGAAGAAACTTGCACAGGAAACTTGCACGTTTGACATGTTTTCAATCAATCAATCATTCAATCAATCAATCAATCAATCAAAGAAAGTGCCTTAGTAGCACAGCTACTTCAAGGTTACTATCTTGCGCAAGTTTTTTCTTGTACCATTTTCTTGCACGGAACAGAACGCAGCTCTCAGACTATTCCGCGCAAATTTATGCAAGAACTTGCATAAGCTTGCGTCAGTATTTGACGCAGGAAACTTGCGTACGTTTCTTGTACAAGTTTCTTGAGCGTGTGTCACGGGTATTATGTGCGGCTGTCTGTGCACAGATATTACAACTGAAGTGTGCAACCGAGAGTTTCTGAACATATCCTGCAGTAGCGGAGAGGTGATCCTGGTGGACGAGGCGTTGTACGGTCGGATGAGGGTTGGCCGGTGTGTCCAGCGCTCACTCGGATACGTAGACTGTCAGGCTGATGTTCTCGAACACGTTGAAGTGCTGTGTTCCGGCCGGCAGCACTGCGCCCACAGAATGCCCGATGACTCCATCTACGCCACTCATCCCTGTCCGCCAGATGTCACTTCTTATCTGGAAGTTACTTATCGCTGCCTTCGTGGTGAGATTTGCACGTCACACTATAACCGCACGTTGGCTTCCTGCCAGTCCTGGGCTAATTTCATAATAATAGTCGTTATTTTGTAAGCTCGTATTTAATATTTATTTGGTTACTCGTTTGGTTGTATGTGCCTTTTGGAATTAATCTAAACCAGCCGTGAAGCAGATGAGCAATTGAGTCCGTCACAGCACTAGCGCTATTTAAAAACAAAGGATATTGTAAGAATCCTTCCCGATCCGATGTGAGACGACGGTGCCGCAGGCTTTTTGAAAAGCGGCATCCCAAGTTCCCAACAGCAACACTGAAGAAGAAGAACAAGATGAGTAGCGATATGGGATCAGTTCCTGATTCAAAAAGTAATTTTTGTAGTAATTTTGTTACTTGTCATTTATTACAACCCATCATTCACACATCACGTGTGCGTGATACAACACGGTTACTGATTATCAGTTACTTTTTGTACACAGTCGAAGACTCTGAAGTGAGGAAGTGTGGGAAAGAGCTTGCAGGAAAAGCTGCAGTCTAAAAGCCTGACCATGCACACTGTTGCAGAAAAGTGCGACTATCGCCGAATTTGGCGACTGTCGCCGTTGTCTCGCCGTTTTCTGCGACAGTTGCACTTTTCTGCGACAGTGTGGACAAGGCTTAATGGAACATCAGGTGATGTGGATGGTGTGACGTCACACCGCTGCGGCAGCTGCGATTGTAGTGATCTAAGATTGCTTGCTGCGCGTCAGTTCTCGGAGTCTGTGACTCTGTGCTCGTGTCCGTCCGTCGCGGTTTGTTAATTATTAACGCGTGCGTCGTGTTTCAGTGGCCAGCCAGCGTGGCGTCGACGAGGCGACGGCCGGGAAGTGTCGCGGTTACGGGCGCGGAGTGTCGCGCAACGCGACGGCGGCAGGCCCGGCGGGAGGCTTCATTGGCGGCGCGTCGATTGAGGTCGATGGCGACCAGGGAGTCGGGTCGCCCGGCTGTCCCTGGGTCATCGACGCTCTGCCTGGACAGCGGATCAACTTCACGCTGATGGATTTCTTCCAGAGACGCCGGACAACAGACAGCAGTAGCGTCAGCGACGACGACGACATTCATGGATTTCGGCCACCAGGTAAGCAACTTTCTAACCGTATAATGTCAAAATGTCACAAATTGTCGGTGGCTAGTGATGGATATTATTTTCCAACAATACAGAATCTTGTCAAGCAACTCTGGCAAGCAAAACTGCCGTATGTGTACGTTGTTCAATGTTGTATATTTTAAATCAAAGGTGATAACGTAACGTCAGATAAAAGTCACACTATCCTTTCAAAACACCGGAATGTCATCCCTCAGATCTCGAGATAAAAACCCATAACTTGGATGACATTCTATCGTGACGCAGTGATGCAATGGGCCTGTGCGTTGGATTCAATCAATATGGCGGTATTATAGTTCAGTTAAAGGGCCCGTACCATAACTGCTATTTTCATTACACGCACTCTCGCACACGCCACCTTCCAAGTGACTTATGTGACATTTTGGCAAAAACGCTGTCTGGCTCCACATCAGCCCGTCACTGCAGGAGAGGAAGCCATGAAGGCCCCCAATTAGATTAGCATTAGCTGGCAGTGCTTATACATGGCTACCAGACATT
>Ga0209788_1000413_pt1 | contig 11287 bp, 6 predicted proteins | sample WorMetLIZISLAND1_2_FD_187415 | JGI IMG/M metagenome (GOLD analysis project Ga0209788, IMG submission 187415) | Marine gutless worms symbiont microbial communities from Max Planck institute for Marine Microbiology, Germany - Olavius clavatus LIZARD... ...
TTATTATATCATGTATTTTGCATTTGTTAATTGTTTAAATCGCTGTGATGACAGTTTCGATTAATAGTTGGATTATTTTAATAATCAAGTATTTTAAGAATCGATTTTTAAAATAATCGATTCAAAGTCTATTTTAATCGATTAATCATTGCATGTGTAGTCTGAAGTTTCTGCATTTAGCCCAGTCGTATGCATTTGTATGTAGTAAACAGTGTTTGTTCATCTAATCTAAAGACATTGTCAATCTATCAATTGCTCATTATTCCCGATGAACTTAACAGCATATACTGAGTGTCTGGTGTGATTAAACTGATTACATTATATGCAACGTTTTGCAGAGAGCTGGAGTGTCCGTCAGTTGCTGGTGATCCTGAGAAAGGTAGTCTGACTTGAGTATGCTTACACACAGAGCATGTTGACATTAATGCACTTTATTGATAGTATTGATTCATGCAGCCAGTAAAACACTTAATCGAGTTAATTAGACTTGTTGGTTTAATGATGGTAGTAGCTGTAATAGCAGCATACAGATTACACACGCTTACTTATGCAGTCATGCTCTTTTCTTTAACTGGCCCGTCATTCTGGAATAACTTCTGGTTACACCAGTCGCTAGAAATATACTTTCAATAATTCTTCTGGCAGCACTTTTCACAGGCCAGATGACCTTCAGATATAATAATAATAACAATAAAAGTATAGTTACAGTAGTTGCAGCTGTGAATCTGAGCCTTTGAAAACATTGACATAGAAACTTTCTAACAGTTTATACAGCGTGTCTAATGGGTGACATGATGTGTAGCTTGTAAGTTTCTCGTCAAAGCAGTCTGCACAAGTTTAATGCATCTGCAATACAATAACTGGAGAATGTCAACTGCAATGCACAACAGCGCATCAAGATCCCCCACCACGCTGTCTCCTAGTGAGCAGACTGACCGATGTTGATCCAGATGGGCAGTGGCTGTACTGACTGACACACCGTTTCTCCACCCCTAGAGGCCTTCTAGCATAACTGGATGTCAACAGATCAATGACCAAACAGCTAGAGACCAATTTTTATAATATTGATTAGCAGAAAGTGCTGAAATAGGTGATTAGGCGGATCATGGCCCAAGTGTCCTAGCTTGGTCCAGTGGCTGTGGTGAACTCTCATACTTGCTTTGCTGTGACTAGTATTCTCATAAACTAATAATAATCATACTGCTTTTGCAGGCATTCACAGTGTTGGTGATCAATAACTAACCAGTCTGTGTTTATCATAAATGGACAGTATTACAAGTCATCAGATTTAAATTATTTTCAACACTGACATAATATGAGTAAGACCACAAAATCTGTCAGTGTCATGATCATTTTATTATTATTGTTATAGTAGTTGTATTAGTTGACTGAATTGTGTAGTGAAAGAGTTGGTCACCCTCTGCACTGATCCATACGAAGCTGCAAATGAAGCACATGCAATCATTGTTTCTACTGAATGGGATGAGTTTGTTGTGAGTATCGACTAAAATTATCAACTGTTTATTCTCATAAGTTCGTTTATTGGCTATAAAAGCCGTGGTTGCTAGTATGTTGTCACATGTTGTTGTAATGCTAGTCTGACTGTCTGTGCACTGCATGAAATAAACTATAAGGGCCGGTTTCTCATTCTTAACCAATCTGTTAACCAAATGATTAACCAGGGAGTTAAGCCTATTGCACTTCCATTGGTTAACATTAACTGGCAGGTATCTAACTGGTTGGTTAACTGCAAGAATGAGAAACCTGCCCTAAATGGTATAAAACCCAATAATTTGCTTATGCTTGGGATAACTGTGCTTGAGGATTTATGCAACAAATTATTTTGTATGGATCAGACTGATTGAAACCATTGCTGCTTTACATTGTTGGTTGGGTGACTGGTAGGGCATCTGACTCCATCAGTTCCCAAAGTGCACTTGTGAATGACTGAGACTGATTTGGAGTAATTGGCCACTTAAACCAAAATCAGAAGTAGTAATATTAATGTTTGGTCAGACTGCTGCATTATTTTCTATTGGCCAGATGCCTTTCTCGTCACCCAACCAAACGATGTCATATCACTGAAGGATGACGAAAAGAAAAGAAAGGTCCCTTGGCAGCAAATGATGCGACTTTTTGTGTGTTGTTTTAGACGTATGACTACAAACGGATTTATGACAAGATGCTGAAACCAGCTTTCATCTTCGATGGTCGACTGATTTTGGATCATGAAGCACTAATTCAGATCGGTTTTCGTGTTGAAGCAATTGGAAAATGTTTGGGAAGAAGCCCGGTGACCAGAAAAGCTGGCCGACCAAAACCATAAGGGTTGTTTAATGTCGTAACTTCATTCCATTTGAATGCTTACCATGGGTAATGCTAGTCTAGCAGGTACTAGTGCCTGAGATTATACAGAGAGTAGAGTTAATTCACACACTTATTCGCACATGAGGTGTGTTGCACAGTATTGTATGGTGATTCTGTTTCACTGTTAGTTATGTCGTCGATATTATTGTGTTACATATTCAAGGATTATTTGTAGATTTGTGTACTTGTGCTCCGATCACCATCATGTTCTGCATTTTCTGCAGTAATAATGCATCAGAACACATTCTACTGTTTCTTTCACTGTCTTGCTGACAACCATTTTAAAACCAAAATGTGCATGTCCTGTTCATAGACATCTCTTTGTTTATTTTGTGTTTTTTGGTGTATTTTTGCTTTGTTTTGAGTTGTCAGTACCAGTGCAAGTGATTGCCTGGAAAGACTCGTCTCCAAAATGACTTATTATGTGTGGAGCAGGACATAACACGATTCACTTACTCATGATACCTGTATTTTTCACATCTGATAATGGAAAAGGCTGTTTTTCAATGCTGGAAGTTAACTAAATGTGAAGCCGATTTCACTGTGTGTGAATTTACCATTATTTGCCGGCTTATTTCTTCAGTGTTGTATGTTCTTCTATAAGATTCTATTGTCTTTGGAAACATCTGTTTCTATTTTTCTCTGTTTATCTGACCACATAAGATGCGTCATTCTGTAAAGCTCGTAAACTAATGCCCGTTGAATTCTATTTTGTGGAATTTAATTAGGGTCAAGCATTGTTTGACGATGGATACTGATGATAGGGCTCTTAAAGAGGAACACCCAAGGAGGATGTGCAAGAGTTTTGGTCCATTCCACGAACATGAACAGCTTAGGGAGTTAAGGATTAATAGAGTACAAGACTGGAGAGAACAACTATCTAACCCAGATTTACCTGGAAGATGGCTCGTAAAATGTATGTGTGTGTGTTTTATTCAAGCTGCTCAGAAAAGAAATTATTTCAACTTATTTTATCGTTTATTTTGTAAACACTACTTTTTAGTGATGTGCCCATTTGCCTATAATGTGCTTGACACAGGATGGACTAAGGTCCATTTGATTGCAGTTAAGATGCAGTCACATTAATAAGCATTCATCATATACAGATCAGTTAGATAAGTACTGAAGATGCAATGGACATTCCAACAAGATGCGTCAGATAGTATTCAAAAGCATGATGTCATAACAATAAGTTACGTGTACTTGCTTCTCGGTCGTTTCCAAGAGCTACCATGTCTACAGCACTTACATGTATTTTGCATTTGTTAATTTCTGACTGAATTACACTGACACACTGTATTATGTCAAGCTCAGCTACAGGCGGTTGCCATATAAGTAAATTATGGTGAGCTCTTTATTGATATGGCAAATTTGTATGGTATTTAATGTCGTGAGTTAGTATAGAATGTACTAGTGTAATGAAACGGTGCTATAGATCATGGCCAGCAGATTCAGTAGTATTGGGCAAATACATGCATAATGTCAGTTTAACTGTCTCTGTGTGCATTTGTTTTGCAGATAGTGGATGTTTCTGTTTCACGAATATTAGGAAATGTGGCCAAATGGCCAGCAATATGTATATTCCTTTCAGCCTCATGCAATGATATCTCACTGTTGCTGCATGCGTATTTTTATTCGGTTGTTATTACAGGGGTTTACTTACTGTAGTGTATATATGTAACTGTTTTTACGTATTTGTTAGTTTTAGTGATGTTTGTAGACATTTTCACATCTATCTCCTCAGCAACTGAATTGATTTGGATGAAACTTGGCAGATCGGTAGCGGTTCAGGAAAGAGTAACCCTGTAGAATCTTCAGCTTAATCAGTTCAGTGTCTCAGACTAGCGGCACTGGAAGCTGATGATTTTTGTATGGTGTTCTTTCTGTCATTTTGGTCACTTCCTCTTCACCAATTTTTACCAAAACTGGCATGAAGATGTGAATCTGTGAGTGGAGGAGTGAATCCTCTGGAAGCCAAATTCTGAAATTTTCCATTGAGGTGTGGTTTTTCCCCCAAAAAACAGCAAAAACGGTTCGGTTTTGAGTATTCCATATGATGGTTCCTCATATGGATGCTACAGACCAGGGGATGTTTTTGGGTGATCGAATCCATTCTTCTTGGCAGAGGACATGCCAAGGCGATACCTTTTCTTACTGAGTTTTCCAGGATGGTACCATTTTGGAGTTACTGTGCCCAGTTCACCAAACTCTTGCCATATCTGATTTCCCAAATGATATATCAAGGTTGTGCTTTTCAACGGCATTCACAAGATAACAGCATTCACAAGATTGCAGCACTCACCTTTCCACTGGCTTCACTGCAGATACTGCAGTTTGTAGCTGTACTGCCTATTGTATTACATTCATGCATGATATTTGGTTTCTATGTTATTTTTCCTACGTAAGTTTTACTCGATCAAGTCCCCTCCAGCTGTTTGGAAAAAACTCGAGTCAAATTTATATCTCAACTTGATATTTTCAAGAAACTTTGAGCTTCAAGGTATTTATTTTTGTTGTGAAGTGTTGTGTTGAACCCCAACTGACCGCCACATGCAGACATGAATATGTGGTTTGTGTGATTAACTTGGACACAGTAGCAAACACACCATTGTGGCCAAGCTGCTAATTGTTCTGAGGTTTCCTTCTAGCTTAGACTCGGGTCTACTATCCCTAGTCGGCAAATATATTACAGTAGATTATGAAGTAACATTTGGAACATTGTGTCATCAGTAATCTCCATTATGGTTCCATTGGTGACATGCATTTGTCAATCGGTATACGTTGGAGTTCTTTAGACTCAAAAGTCATGGTCTCGAGATGTTCTAGACCCTATTTTGAAGACTTTGGTTCTTTCATATCCATAGGTTAAGAAAAAGTAATAGCTAAATAAATTACACTGTAACAATGTATCTATGAAAAATGCAATTGTGATGAGCTTACAGACATGTACATGGTGACATTTATAACACAGCATTATTGACAGTATCAGTGTAACGATGTTGGTGCACCTATCACTTTGTGCCTTCTTCAGCACAGTGTCTCACGCTGTATTACACTGCTTGATGAAATATATTTTATGATACCAGTTGACAAGAAAGAAATGACTGAGGACATTATGTTAGTTTTGCTTTATAGATGAGCAAACACTGTACGGTTTGTGTAAGATGCTCCATGTTGTAAAAATGTGATCACAACTCTGTTCATGTTCACTGCTATTAATACACAGTAAATGTGAAAAAGCTTTACTCTGTTAACCATGCTTCATATCAGGCTCATATTATTAAGCGAAATAACACCAGTTACAGCAGATGTTTGAAACGTCATCTGCGAGCTTTACAGAACCAGATTATACCATTGGTCACCTATGTGTCAAATACTGAATGGCCCCTTGTAACTGTGGCACACCACAGTATAAAAGCCAGTAACATAAATTTGGTGCAAAAATGGCACTACGGGAAGAATTTTTCAGGTGTTTGAATCTGGGGGACAACAAGCGGATCTTGGGGTGCAAGTGCTCACCTGCCTCAATGTAGAAGTGTCCGTGTATCTATCCTGTCATTGGAATTTCCTGTAGTGTATGTAATTCACTAGTCACTACAATAAACTAAAATTTCACAAGTGTTTTCACACATTCTTGTGTTCCATGACAAACAGAAACCTAAATGTTTTGTGACTTTAAAGCAGACAGCAGATTGACACATAGTTAAATTCAAAACAGCACCAAGACAAGACAGCAGACAGTAAATTAGTAAATTATATAGTATAGTAAATTAGCAAGCCCCACACAAAAATATTGAAACAGCTCTTAAATGCAACTGCAGTATCTAAAAAGCCACAGTGCACAAAGGTATTAGTACAAAGATATACTTATTATTTATTGGCAGAAATTATAATCGGTAGTTTTCATTTGCTGAGGAACAGTAACAAATATGACAAAACTTTGAAAGTGGTGGCAACTGGCATGCTCATTATGCAAATCAGTAACATGGGCAGTGTAGTGCACAACTATGTGTGTTTGTTGTGGTGTTCTAATAAGATGGAGAGGATAGTGGAGGGGGAAGGAGAGGAAGGACAAGAGAGGTTCAGAGATGAATTTGCTACATTGTGAAATCCTGTGTAAGCCGTAATGCTGTATGATACTGAACACACCAGATTGTATTCTCATATAAACATGGAAACCTAACTCACTCATCTACGATTAGCGTCTGATATAAGAATAAAAAAGATGCCGCTAACATCATGCACTTCATAGTTTGAGGGGTCAGATGTGTCCAGCTGTTGTGCGAATGTTGCAGAAATATTCTATCATCTCAGTCTATTTTGTCTAACTGGCACAGTTTCTGTGCTAATCATATGTAAGTAAGTAAGAGTGCTTATACCCGGCGCCATTAAAACAAAGAAGTCACAATGCGCCGAGTCTCAGTGAACAAAAATGTCTTAAGTAGCCACCTAAACTCAGTGAGGCAAATGTCTTGCTGTCGCAGTTCAGCGGGCAGACTGTTCCACACCCGTGGTCCGGCGACTCCAAACCTTCTATCGCCGAGCCTGGACTGTGTTCGGGGGACCATACATGTGTGGACATCAGCTGAACAGAGGTGCCGACGTCCGAGGTCCATGATGAGTTGGCAGTCGTCGGATAGGTACGGCGGGGCGAGGCGGTGGAGTGACTTGTACATCAGCACCACTGTAAAGTCGATTCGTTGCCTCACAGGCAGCCATGCTATGCTGGATATCAAAAAATTCTCCAAAGATCTTTAGAAATTAGTGCAGGAGGATTTCTTCACAGATCAATGAACTTCCTGATGTCCAACCAGCAGGCATAAAGCATCCTCCATTAGGCCACTTAAAAAATCAAAATGGTGCTCATGCTTTCCTCAGGGAAGAGGTGGGTTTGGCAGGCGTTTTTTTAATCGGTGAATGTATGAAGATGAGTCAACGGCCACAATCAAATGCCCAGAAATCATGTCTATTGCATCCCCAGTGCAAAATGAACTGAACACCAGGTGATGTCAGTGGTCAAAAATCTGAGGAGTTCTGGTGTCTTCGAATGGTTGCAAATAGAACTCGCAGAAGTTTGAAAGGCACAATAGACTCAAAAAGTGCAATTTGAACAGTTTTCACATTTTCACAAAAGTATAAAAAAATTGAGGTAGGGGCCACTGTGGCGGGTCGGATAGGGATGATCACCATTTATATCTTTTATGTGGCCTTAACCAAATTCACAACATAAGATGGTGCTGCAAACCGCTGCTGCCATGCATTGCTGTAACTATTCACAGGTAGTGTCCAGCTCGGCCATAAATCATCAACACTGCAATTGCTCAAATGTCACATCAGTTGACATCTTCATTGTGATCATTCTCTTCGTCAGTGGCTGAGAAATCTTTGTTCACATCGGAGTATTCAGTACTGACAGAGCTATCCCACTCTTCATCATCAGATACACTGCGACTAGCAACTGGTCTCTCTGCATAATTAACAAGATTATTGTTTTTACTATCACTGTAGTTTACAATGGTGTCAGAATCTGCACTGTCGTCCACAGAAGGACTATGATAACGATTAGAATCACTGATGCTATCGTCAGACAACCAATGTGGATGAGAACGGTTTGAACGGTTATGGTCATTTCCTATAGAGTTCTGACCAAAGGAATGATAATAGTTTGTTGTCCTTGGTACTGCTGCAGTTAGCTCCTGGGACGAAAATAATTTGGACTTATGCCGCGATCTGTGTCGCAGTTTTTTCTGATGCTTCTCAGTCTGATACTCATGATTATGACACAGAGATCTGCTATGTCTGTCATCAGCATTAAGACTCAAAGATCTGCCATGTTTGTCACCGCCTTTCTTTCGTTTACGCTTCTTCTTATGTTTCTTGTCTCCACTTTTCTTTCGTTTTGTTGAGGTACAGGATGACTCCAATGTGTCACTGTGATGTTTTGTGTGCTTCGACTTCTTTTTTGCCTTTTTGTGACGGCCACTTGTACGAGAATCGTCAGTCTGCAGTTTATCAATATTATAAACAGGGTATTCTGAATTCAGCAGTGAAGAATACGACGAGCTTAATCCGTCTCTTCTAACATTAACATAATTTACAGATGACTGTCCACTGTGACTACTAAGCCTACTGTGACTTCTGTGACTACGAAATGCTGTGTAATAGAATTTCTTTTCTGTCACTTGTTGCTTCTTTTTACTTTCCTCCTGATTTGCAACTATTTCACGATACTTTTCTGGATTAAAATACTTTCGTGCATCATATATATAGTCTCCATCTGGATCATATTCTTGGCCAGCATTAGGTCTCTTCTTATCCGCATCCTCATCGAAGTTTGGTTCATCAAGCCCCACATATTTTCTCTTGGACACGGCCTTTGGTAAGATAGGATTGCGCAGAGTACTTGCCAAAGATGGACAAAACAGTCGTTTGTTGATGCAACCCTGTGGACGTTTCGGCAAACTACAACCACAAATGACACATTGATGCAGCTAATTCCAAATTAAATGCTTACAATGTTGCTGCATAAATACACTTTCATTAATCTAATTCTAAGCACCGATACAATCTGCCTTTTATTGTTTGCTACTGCATTAGGGCTCAGCTTGCCATTAGAAATGCAAACAGCTGGCACTATTGCAGCAATAACAGAAATCTTCAATGCATTGATTATTGGTTGTGTGACAGCCCACAACTTCTGCTCCAAAACGCCATAGAATGTAGTAATGGTGGTTAATCAAAGTGGGCAGCCCCATCAGCCTATTGAAAAAAGGACATGAAGAGTTTTAGTCTCTCCTGTGCAGATGCTCAGGATAGGGATAATCGGAGATTGAGAATCGAAAGGGCAACTGGCTAACACAGGTTTGCCTACAAAATGGCCATTAAAATGGTGTGTGTGAAGAGTTGCAGAGACAATGAGGGAAAGAGATGAGGGGAACTAACATCTTGGCCAGATAAATACAAGAAAGCCATGCTATCACAGGGAGGATGGCGTGATGCCGCCATTTTCTAGGCAGTCAAGATTAATGTGACACTTGCCTTGCTGCTTCAGCTTGCTTTGCTTCCTGTAACAGTTCTTCAACTGCCGCTCTAAAAACAGCAGAAACATGCTTGTTACTATACACAGTATTCAATTCAGCCCACAATATACTAGGGATGTTAATTTCGGTTTTTTTCCAAAAATCGATTATCGTTTTGAAAAAATCGATTTTTTTTTCGATTATCGAATTTGGGCATCGCCGGCCGTGGTCTATTATGTAACGTGCCGCACGCCATGCGGTACAGAGTAATCCTGTTACATAATAGCTATTTCACACCGCCTACAGCTGCCGTTCTGTCGGCGTCTTGCAGTGTGAATTGGCAACGCAATGCAGTCCCCCTCGCAATTAAACAGTGAACTCAGCCGAGCTGTTGGTGTAGGCGGCCAGTCTGTCTAATCTCTACTGCTTACTGTCTAGTCGGTGAACTTCAGTGTCACCAACTGACAACTAGCTAGCTAGAGGCTAGCTGCCTCCCGCGACGACACGGCACCACGCTGACGCTGCTAGTAAGTTGTCTAGCGTGACTGAGAAAATTGGGTACCTGACACAGCCGAATATATTGAGTCGCCGAGTGTGGTGGGGAGACGATGCACGTGTGGCCGTCGTCGCACGCTTCCTCAGTTAGCCTGCCATCTCTGAACCAATCTGGGGCTGTTCAACGCAGCTGGGCTTATCTGGGTTGAGGATGTTAAATTCGTTTTCTTTTTGTTAAATTCACAACTTGAATCCCTAAAATTTGAATTAAATTCGAACTTCGTTTATGTACCGGTAGGCTACTAGACGTAAGTTGCGTGAAATAAGTTTTACACATTATTCCTAGCATCCAGCCTAATCGACCGACCACCCAAGTCGTGTGACTGGACCTGCCAGTCAACGCTATGCATGGCTGTAGCTGTGCTGAGGTAGTCTTAGTGACGTGCGTGGCGCCGATGATCGAGTCTGGCGTCGGCGTGTGTGCAGTCGCGTTGGACGTACGGAGAGTGGGAGGGGGAGGGGAGGCAGACGCGCGGCCGTGGCGTCACAGCGGCTGGCAAGAACAAACGACTGAATCGGACAAACGAGTTTTGCCTGGACTGTGCGTTCGCTAACAAACAGTGCGATATTTCGAGAATCCGAGAATCAAATGTGTGACAAACAAAAACGAGAACAAACATTTAATTCCATAATCGAATATTCGATAATCGTTTAACATCCCTACAATATACATACAAAGCAATTTATAGTTCGCTTAACAGCAATTTAACCTAGCTATGCATCACAGACGAATTTAAAGTATTTCTAGTGGGATGTCAGTAGTCAGAGGCTTCTCAGTTCTTGGACAAAAATCTAACTTGTTAGAGATAAAACATGGTAGCATACATCCATCAAATATAACAGACCCCACACCAGCTGGTTGCCATCCTCTCTTATTATTCCCATCCATCATGACCAGTGTCTTTAATTTCCTCTCATCATCTCACAATGCCACTGATATGTAAGTTATACATAACCTCTCAGTTCTGTCAGGTCTGCTGGTGTATGACGCATTTAGGTATATGATGAACTACATGAGGCACTGACTGCAACTTTGACAGACTTAGAACCACACAAACAGCTATACAGTCATGCGTGAAACACGTGAAAACTAACTATGATAATGTACAACTTTTGTGCACACTCTTCTGGTCATGACGCCGTTAATGATAAGGTTGTTAAACGGTTACCGGTTAACCGATTACCGGTAAAATTACCGATTACCGGTTTCGATTTTCAATTACCGATTACCGATTTACCGAGATTGTTCTTCAAGTCATGCTATTTTTGGCTTCAGCTTCGTCCACATTGGACCCAGACATACCGTCGCCGTCCAACAGCTCGGTCCCATTGGTTCATGCTAACCC
>Ga0209788_1000414_pt1 | contig 11280 bp, 11 predicted proteins | sample WorMetLIZISLAND1_2_FD_187415 | JGI IMG/M metagenome (GOLD analysis project Ga0209788, IMG submission 187415) | Marine gutless worms symbiont microbial communities from Max Planck institute for Marine Microbiology, Germany - Olavius clavatus LIZARD... ...
CCAGTTATCGGGCTAACGCACCCTTGTATCCTTCGTAGGGATTCATGCAGGGCTCTGCCCCATGAATCTCGTGCCCCTTTCCCCCTTCCTTGGAAGGGGTAATGTTGGGACTCCGTGGCAGGTGAGGAGCAAGGGTGCCGAATATATATCTGCAAACATGGCTTCTTCTAGTACTCTAAACAAAAGTCGACAAAATAAGAGAGCATGTACTGAGCTGGAGACTCCGAACTCCGATCAGTCTGACAACGATTCACCATCGGTCAATTATGATCGATGGTACATCATGCAAGGTGCCGAAAATGATACTTCAATAACAACACTGTCTCCTTTCATCCTTGAAAAGGCTTTGAAAGCTGCAGCGGGCAGTCTTAAAACCATAAAACGGCTTGAGAAAGGTGACATCCTTCTGGAGGTCTCTTCGGAGGTCCAGAGTCGGTGTCTCCTTAAACTCCAGGTTATTGAGTTTAAGGAGACACCGACTCAATAACCTGGCGGGGTGTCCAGTTCTGGTCACCCCACACAGAACCATGAATATCAGTAAAGGTGTCATTCATTGTAAAGACCTCCTGAGTTGCGAAAAAGAAGAAATTCTCTTGGAACTCAAAACACAGTTTGTCAAAGACATTTACAACATCTCTGTCAAAACCGACTCTGGCGACCGACGTAAAACCAATACATTCATCGTCACCTTCAACATTCCATCAGCACCCAAATTCCTCAAAATTGGCTATATCCGGGTACCTGTTACTACATACATACCAAACCCGCTGCGCTGCTTCAAATGCCAAAGATTTGGCCATGGCAGCAGAACGTGCAAAAACGACACTAGATGTGCCAATTGTGGTAAGGTCGGCCACAATTCCGGCGACTGCCATGAGCAACCTAAATGCTGCAACTGTGCCGGTACCCACTCCGCTTCCAGCAAGGAATGCCCGAAGTGGGTACTTGAGAAAAAGTCCAGCAAATCAAGGTTAAAAGGGGCATCTCCTTCGCAGACGCCCGTAAGATCGCTACATCTGAGAATCGGGCTGTACCCACTCCGAGAGGTCAGCCCATGGCCGCTGTAGTTCGTTCAGGTGGTGGCCCTCGGCGCCCCGCTACACGGTCCATGTGTTCTCGGACGGATCTTACGTGGCCTAGACACTTAAAAGAACCTGTATTTCTCTCATCTTCTGTCTGCACCTCATCTTACACCCAGACCGATACTCCTGTATCTAAAGCTGACCAACATACTGCTGTTAAAGAGCTCGGAGTTCTTCCTACTGCTCAGTCATCACCCAAACCAGGCTGTAGTATTGAGGGCCATGCACCCTCAAAACCTCCCAGAGGGTCTCGATCATCCCCTGGGTTACATGTTAAACAAAACAAGCCAAGCAAGCCAAGACTCAACTGTCCTCCTAAAGACAACAGTGTCAATATTCATAACTGTTATGACGTGTTGTCCGATATGAAGGACGACGTATATACAAATTGTTTGTATACGACATTTGCGAATAAGACTTACTGCAGTGCAGTGCGACTTTCACAGAATGTACCAGTCAAGAGATTTTGAAAATCGCTCAATATTCGGTGAAGATATAAGCAAAAGTTTGGTGGCGTGTTTTTGTGACTCACGGTATAGATAACGGCATTGTTATTGCACCATCAGTGTACTCTTTTAAATTTGAAAGGTGTTGATTTTAGCAAGTTTGTGTGTTTTTTGTGATGTGCAGGGATGGTGTAAGTTCTCAGTTGTACCTAACCATCCATTCCTTTAGCAGTAGGTCTTATTGTTTCCTATTTGCTACTGTTAACAAACATACTGATAGATTGTTTGATTCCTTTCATAATATGTTGTGCATTCACTGTTTCTCAGGACGAAGTTCTGAAGGCTGCCGGCAGTAGTCAAGGTACAACAGCTATTTAAAGATGAGTGCCCTGTCTTCAACAAAACATGACAACTGCCATTCCTCTACAGTGCGGCACAATATGGTATTTTCCGAGTCCAACTTGCACACTCCTTCAATGTATGCTGTCAGTCTTCATTCAGATCTGCCAGCGCATTCTTTTCGTCAACACACGAATCCATCCCCGGAGACGGCGAAGCACCTGTAGTCTTCGAGTTTCCTTAAACCAACTGAACATTGTTATTATATTGGTTGTTAACTACCGTACTAACTATTAACACTATTAACAATAATCTCACTGGCAATAGAACTTGTAATAAGTTCAAATAACTGCCACTAGCGAGTAGTGACGTAATCATGACGTTTAATTTTATTTCAACTGTACTATGATAGCTTACCTCTATAATGAACAACCACACATTTTTTCCCAAACACATAATATTATACGTTGATAAACGTCATGGGAACTCTAATAGGTCTAGTTACATTTTTTTACCATGCGTTGTCAACATTATAAACATTGTAAAAGACATTTAGTGTTATTGATACTCCGCTGTGGAGACCAATGGACCAGTTGTTATACTGTAGTGACATTGATAACTTTCATTGCTAATGTCCTGATATTATACAAAGTCAAAACTTAAATAAGAGATATCTGTACAAGCTTCTGTCACACATGTCATCTCTGCATTAGCTGTACAAGCTGTGCTGAGTTCAATATTTCGTCAAACGTATATTATCGACGTCTATTAGCTGTATAAGCTATAGACTAGCCAGAAGCCTAGTATTAGCTGTAAAGCTGTACTGGCTTAAACAATCTGAACAGATATGTAATTATTTCACAAATGATGAGTGGGTCTCGAGAACGAACCCAATCACTGGATTCCCAGTGGTCCAGATCGCATCCAGGTCCGACGGCCAGAGGCCATCGTGACAGTTGCGCTTCTCTGGCAGAACTACAGGCCGAGACGGCGGCGGCCCACAACATGAGCAGAAGTCCGTTGATGCTTGCCGACAAGAGTACTTTGTCATCCTGGATAACGCGATGAATGAAATGAAAAGGAGGTTAATTGAGAATGGCGATGTCTTAAATGCAGTAGCAGCACTCTATCCAAACAGCCCGTTTCTACTTTCAACTGAAATGCTAATAGTCTTTGCTGAAAAATACTCATCAACCGTTAATTTGGATCTGTAGTGCCTTAAATGTCAAGCAGATGTGGCACAAAACACATTCTATGGGTGAACAACCAGCTACTTATATGCAACTTTTTGCAGAACTGTCCAAGATGCACAATGAGGTAAAGCAAGACATCGAAGTAATGTACTGTTATTTAAGTTTGAATTTTGCACATGATGTTCCTTGTGTTTGCTGGATTCATTTGTGGCAGTAACTTTGATGTTAACAGTTGACAGCTATCATGCATTGCTTAAAACCCATGTTTATTTCAAAGTGTCAGATGTCTTCACCTTTGACAAGTTTCCAAATCTACCTCAAAGATCAAGCAGGCCGGTGAGGTCAAAATCATAGAAGACCACCAGCGGTGAGTTCCAATCTACAACGTGTCTGTCATGGTTGCTTTTCCATGTCTCTATCCTCGCAGCAGAGTCCTCTCAATTTCAGAGACTTCAAGATGTCGACGTATCTGCTGAAGAAGCAGACACTGTTTCCGCACAAGATGGCAGACGGTAAGTACAAATGGCAGTATGCGAATGATAACACACATGTCATGTTCCAGTACACTAGGCTGACGGAGCTGATGATCAGCTCAGACAACTTGGTACTTGCAGCAGAGTTCGGACATTGCACACTTACCGATGGACAATGTCAACAAGATGTTTAAGGATGAGTTTATATAACCTTTATTGTTATATACCTCATCTCGAAATGAGCGCTTGCGACTGGTTCGAGATTGTGTCACATGACAGTCACTAAATCTCGCTAGTGCCCTCACAACACACTTGTGCCTTCATCAATATTCATGTATGTCAACAGTACCTTCATTAATTATTCATGTTAATTTGATTTTTCTAAACAACAGTTGGAACCACTCGAGTGACAAAGCTAAGTCACAGTCTTTTGCTTCATATGCATATCTCTCGTCAAATTATGGAATAATTCTTATGAGTCAGATTCCTGTTTTTATAAATATTCCTAACCGCATTCAAAGACACTTTTATGGCTAAATATGGGATTGTCTTGGCCAATCTGAAGAATAAACAGACCTTACGAAATGTAAATGAGTGACATCATTATTACTCGCGCAGCTTACGTGCGATTTTGTGATATTATTGGTATTGTTTGAGGTATAACAAAACAATCCAAATAATAGTTGCATCATTATTATGCACGGTGAGTCTATGACATCATTATTAGCTCGTTGGTTGTTTGCTGTGACTTTGCTGTGTATTCGTATTTTTTCATACGGTATTATTTTTCATAAATGATTTGGATCAAGGTATTTCAAGCAGTGTACTTAAATTTGCAGATGACACCAAGCGGTACTGCTCCGTAAGTAACCAGGCAGACAGTATGAGTTTGCAGAAAGACTTGGACACAGCTACAGAATGGGCTTCTCGTTGGCAAATGCAGTTCAATGTCAAGAAATGTAAGGTGGTGCACTTCGGCAAAGGGAATCTGGATTTTTCATACAGTATGGAGGGACACTGTTTGGAGAATGTAGACTACGAAAAAGATTTGGGAGTTGTGATGTCTAAAGATTTAGAGGTTGCACGACAATGCCAGGAATCGTACTCCAAGGCAAACCGGATGCTAGGGCTAATCAGCAGAACAATCAAGTGCAATAATCAGAAGGTTTTATTGAATCTGTACAAGTCAATGGTGCGTCCACATCTGGAATACTGTTGCACAGTGCGTCCACATCTGGAATACTGTTGCACAGTGTGGAGTCCTCACTACATGAAGGACAAACAGATGCTTGAGAAGGTCCAATAACGGTTCACACGTATGTTTCCTCATCTCAAGAATATGCCTTACGAAGCCAGGCTCAAAGAACTTGGATTGTGGTCGCTCGAGGAGAGGAAACTAGCAAACTAGATAAGTCTGTTACTAACATGTAGTAGTGTAGTCCTGTTGTGTCGTTTTACTGTTGAATCTTGGGGAGACGTCCCGCCGTGCAGAAAGGCGGATGTTGATGGAGGGATATCTGCAGGTATTGCATGTGAAGAGGCCGCATTCAGAGGTTATACGGTATCGGTGAAATTCTTTATGGTACTCTCTACCACAGGTTGATGGAGAAGTATATATGGCGGAAAGGAGATTTTTTCCAGTTCTGGTCAAACCATACAGAACCGTGAATATCAGTAAAGGTGTCATCCGCTGTAAAGACCTCCTGAATTGCGAAAAAGAAGAAATACTCTTAGAACTCCAAACACAATCCGCAGAGACGGTAGACCAACTCTGGCAACCGACGCAAAACCAACACGTTTATCGTCACCTTCAACATTCCATCAGCTCCCAAATTCCTCAAAATTGGCTATATCCGGGTACCTGTTACTACATACATACCAAACCCGCTGCGCTGCTTCAAATGCCAAAGATTTGGCCATGGCAGCAGAACGTGCAAAAACGACACTAGATGTGCCAATTGTGGTAAGGTCGGCCACAATTCCGGCGACTGCCATGAGCAACCTAAATGCTGCAACTGTGCCGGTACCCACTCCGCTTCCAGCAAGGAATGCCCGAAGTGGGTACTTGAGAAAAAGTCCAGCAAATCAAGGTTAAAAGGGGCATCTCCTTCGCAGACGCCCGTAAGATCGCTACATCTGAGAATCGGGCTGTACCCACTCCGAGAGGTCAGCCCATGGCCGCTGTAGTTCGTTCAGGTGGTGGCCCTCGGCGCCCCGCTACACGGTCCATGTGTTCTCGGACGGATCTTACGTGGCCTAGACACTTAAAAGAACCTGTATTTCTCTCATCTTCTGTCTGCACCTCATCTTACACCCAGACCGATACTCCTGTATCTAAAGCTGACCAACATACTGCTGTTAAAGAGCTCGGAGTTCTTCCTACTGCTCAGTCATCACCCAAACCAGGCTGTAGTATTGAGGGCCATGCACCCTCAAAACCTCCCAGAGGGTCTCGATCATCCCCTGGGTTACATGTTAAACAAAACAAGCCAAGCAAGCCAAGACTCAACTGTCCTCCTAAAGACAACAGTGTCAATATTCATAACTGTTATGACGTGTTGTCCGATATGAAGGACGACGTATATACAAATTGTTTGTATACGACATTTGCGAATAAGACTTACTGCAGTGCAGTGCGACTTTCACAGAATGTACCAGTCAAGAGATTTTGAAAATCGCTCAATATTCGGTGAAGATATAAGCAAAAGTTTGGTGGCGTGTTTTTGTGACTCACGGTATAGATAACGGCATTGTTATTGCACCATCAGTGTACTCTTTTAAATTTGAAAGGTGTTGATTTTAGCAAGTTTGTGTGTTTTTTGTGATGTGCAGGGATGGTGTAAGTTCTCAGTTGTACCTAACCATCCATTCCTTTAGCAGTAGGTCTTATTGTTTCCTATTTGCTACTGTTAACAAACATACTGATAGATTGTTTGATTCCTTTCATAATATGTTGTGCATTCACTGTTTCTCAGGACGAAGTTCTGAAGGCTGCCGGCAGTAGTCAAGGTACAACAGCTATTTAAAGATGAGTGCCCTGTCTTCAACAAAACATGACAACTGCCATTCCTCTACAGTGCGGCACAATATGGTATTTTCCGAGTCCAACTTGCACACTCCTTCAATGTATGCTGTCAGTCTTCATTCAGATCTGCCAGCGCATTCTTTTCGTCAACACACGAATCCATCCCCGGAGACGGCGAAGCACCTGTAGTCTTCGAGTTTCCTTAAACCAACTGAACATTGTTATTATATTGGTTGTTAACTACCGTACTAACTATTAACACTATTAACAATAATCTCACTGGCAATAGAACTTGTAATAAGTTCAAATAACTGCCACTAGCGAGTAGTGACGTAATCATGACGTTTAATTTTATTTCAACTGTACTATGATAGCTTACCTCTATAATGAACAACCACACATTTTTTCCCAAACACATAATATTATACGTTGATAAACGTCATGGGAACTCTAATAGGTCTAGTTACATTTTTTTACCATGCGTTGTCAACATTATAAACATTGTAAAAGACATTTAGTGTTATTGATACTCCGCTGTGGAGACCAATGGACCAGTTGTTATACTGTAGTGACATTGATAACTTTCATTGCTAATGTCCTGATATTATACAAAGTCAAAACTTAAATAAGAGATATCTGTACAAGCTTCTGTCACACATGTCATCTCTGCATTAGCTGTACAAGCTGTGCTGAGTTCAATATTTCGTCAAACGTATATTATCGACGTCTATTAGCTGTATAAGCTATAGACTAGCCAGAAGCCTAGTATTAGCTGTAAAGCTGTACTGGCTTAAACAATCTGAACAGATATGTAATTATTTCACAAATGATGAGTGGGTCTCGAGAACGAACCCAATCACTGGATTCCCAGTGGTCCAGATCGCATCCAGGTCCGACGGCCAGAGGCCATCGTGACAGTTGCGCTTCTCTGGCAGAACTACAGGCCGAGACGGCGGCGGCCCACAACATGAGCAGAAGTCCGTTGATGCTTGCCGACAAGAGTACTTTGTCATCCTGGATAACGCGATGAATGAAATGAAAAGGAGGTTAATTGAGAATGGCGATGTCTTAAATGCAGTAGCAGCACTCTATCCAAACAGCCCGTTTCTACTTTCAACTGAAATGCTAATAGTCTTTGCTGAAAAATACTCATCAACCGTTAATTTGGATCTGTAGTGCCTTAAATGTCAAGCAGATGTGGCACAAAACACATTCTATGGGTGAACAACCAGCTACTTATATGCAACTTTTTGCAGAACTGTCCAAGATGCACAATGAGGTAAAGCAAGACATCGAAGTAATGTACTGTTATTTAAGTTTGAATTTTGCACATGATGTTCCTTGTGTTTGCTGGATTCATTTGTGGCAGTAACTTTGATGTTAACAGTTGACAGCTATCATGCATTGCTTAAAACCCATGTTTATTTCAAAGTGTCAGATGTCTTCACCTTTGACAAGTTTCCAAATCTACCTCAAAGATCAAGCAGGCCGGTGAGGTCAAAATCATAGAAGACCACCAGCGGTGAGTTCCAATCTACAACGTGTCTGTCATGGTTGCTTTTCCATGTCTCTATCCTCGCAGCAGAGTCCTCTCAATTTCAGAGACTTCAAGATGTCGACGTATCTGCTGAAGAAGCAGACACTGTTTCCGCACAAGATGGCAGACGGTAAGTACAAATGGCAGTATGCGAATGATAACACACATGTCATGTTCCAGTACACTAGGCTGACGGAGCTGATGATCAGCTCAGACAACTTGGTACTTGCAGCAGAGTTCGGACATTGCACACTTACCGATGGACAATGTCAACAAGATGTTTAAGGATGAGTTTATATAACCTTTATTGTTATATACCTCATCTCGAAATGAGCGCTTGCGACTGGTTCGAGATTGTGTCACATGACAGTCACTAAATCTCGCTAGTGCCCTCACAACACACTTGTGCCTTCATCAATATTCATGTATGTCAACAGTACCTTCATTAATTATTCATGTTAATTTGATTTTTCTAAACAACAGTTGGAACCACTCGAGTGACAAAGCTAAGTCACAGTCTTTTGCTTCATATGCATATCTCTCGTCAAATTATGGAATAATTCTTATGAGTCAGATTCCTGTTTTTATAAATATTCCTAACCGCATTCAAAGACACTTTTATGGCTAAATATGGGATTGTCTTGGCCAATCTGAAGAATAAACAGACCTTACGAAATGTAAATGAGTGACATCATTATTACTCGCGCAGCTTACGTGCGATTTTGTGATATTATTGGTATTGTTTGAGGTATAACAAAACAATCCAAATAATAGTTGCATCATTATTATGCACGGTGAGTCTATGACATCATTATTAGCTCGTTGGTTGTTTGCTGTGACTTTGCTGTGTATTCGTATTTTTTCATACGGTATTATTTTTCATAAATGATTTGGATCAAGGTATTTCAAGCAGTGTACTTAAATTTACAGATGACACCAAGCTGTACTGCTCTGTAAGTAACCAGGCAGACAGTATGAGTTTGCAGAAAGACTTGGACACAGTTACACAATGGGCTTCTCGTTGGCAAATGCAGTTCAATGTCAAGAAATGTAAGGTGGTGCACTTCGGCAAAGGGAATCTGGGTTTTTCATATAGTATGGAGGGACATTGTTTGGAGAATGTAGACTACAATAAAGATTTGGGAGTTGTGATGTCTAAAGATTTAGAGGTTGCACGACAATGCCAGGAATCGTACTCCAAGGCAAATTGGATGCTAGGGCTAATCAGCAGAACAATCAAATCAGGAGGTCTTATTGAATCTGAACAAGTCAATGGTGCATCCACATCTGGAATACTGTTGCACAGTGTGGAGTCCTCACTACATGAAGGTCAAACAGATGCTTGAGAAGGTCCACCACTGGTTCACACGTATGTTTCCTCATCTCAAGTACATGCTTTATGAAGCCAGGCTCGAAGAACTTGGATTGTGGTCGCTCGAGGAGAGGAAACTAGGAAACTAGATAAGTCCGTTACTAACATAGAGTAGTGTAGTCCTGTTGTGTCGTTTTACTGTTGAATCTTGGGGAGACGTCCCGCCGTGCAGAAAGGCGGATGTTGATGGAGGGATATCTGCAGGTATTGCATGTGAACAGGCCGCATTCAGAGGTTACATGGAATCGGTGCAATTCTTTCTGGTATACTCTACCACAGGCTGATGGATACAAGCTTACAGTCTGTAAGCGAATGGTCCTCAACAGTCTTGGTCTGAAAACCAATGGAATGGTCACACAAATCTTGAAAGCTAAAAATTCTGACCAGACACCAGTGACTCGAGACAGCAGAGGCCAGTCTGCTCCTGCCAACAAGGTGCCACATGATGTTATCCGTGAGCACATCAACAGCTGTCACCCAGCTGTCAGTTCCTATAATCTGGCTCACACACCAAATCGTCAATTTCTGGAGCCACACTTATCTATTACAGGTAGACAATAATTACCAGTGTGATCTGTTGTGGGTCAATCAGTATATGCATAGTGTGTACGCATACAGTAAACTGGAGCTAACTGACGTACGCCTGCATAAACCTCACTGCAGTGGATAAGACAACACATCTGCTCGTGGAACGTTGTATAAAGTGACGTTTTGTTACAGACAGTACACACAGGTACGTCTACTCAGTATGTGTAAAACATTGTGAAAATGACGTTGTTTAACATCTTATCTTGTCCATCTGATGTTATTTAACTATACGTCTCCCGAGGAAATGCCTGCTCCCCAAATTTTGCTCCATTCCCTGGGATAAAGCTCCCACCCTCGACTCCGACCATGCTGAGTGTTATTACTAGTTAAGTTGTTCTAATTTTTATTTTCCTACACATTTTAATTATGCAAACATTTCATGGTGGATAATGTTCTGTGTGGAAGAACCTGGAGCCGGTGGATATGAGTGAGTGAGTAGTTACTTAACGGCGCATCGGCATATAAAAGGCCATTCAGTGCCTTAAACATTTTCAATAAAAGCAACAACTATGTACAGAAAATAACAAGCAGACATATTTATCATTCCAAGTGTCACGTGTACGTATATATTCATATATTCATGCTTCATTATTGCCTTGCTTTGTGGCTGATATTGACTGTTATTGTTAGAAAGATTCTGAAAAGAGGGAGTCGATGGTTGCAGTGTGCCAGCTTGGAAGGTGATCGGCGTATCAGTGTTTCCCAAGTTGCATGGTGAGTAGCTCTATATACTAATACTAATATCACCCATGACGAGGCTACTCCCGTCGTTATGCAACTGTAGCTGAAGATAGATATGGAGCTTTCTGAGGATAACAGCATCTTGGCCGTTGAGGTGGCTCAAATTACAGTGCATCAACAGTTCTCTCAGCATGTGTGCAGCTATGGATTATTCAACTCAACTCAAGTTTGTTGAAAATGGTAGCCAGATGGCTAAAAGAATACAGTACATAAAAACAAATCAAATGATAAATGTGAATGAAATTTAAAAAAAAACAATAAAACAAACGATAAAAACAGTTCAATAACCGAGTCCATTATCCATGTACAATCATAACACAATATTTTGTTAGATTACTGATATTTGGCCAGGGTGTAGTGTATGAAAGAACGATATTTATTAGTTTTAGTTCGTGGTATTGGATAGACAGTGTGCCGTCGAAGCCGGGAAAGAATTTCCGAATCTCGTCGTTGGGGAAGAAGGTCATGTAAACAACTGTCGGAT
>Ga0209788_1000415_pt1 | contig 11263 bp, 10 predicted proteins | sample WorMetLIZISLAND1_2_FD_187415 | JGI IMG/M metagenome (GOLD analysis project Ga0209788, IMG submission 187415) | Marine gutless worms symbiont microbial communities from Max Planck institute for Marine Microbiology, Germany - Olavius clavatus LIZARD... ...
CGCGCTGCATTTCGATGCACTATAGTAGGCCTAAGTAAATACGGTCTGTAACTGTAAACATTTAGCACAAGGGAATCGTATGCAACAGGCTGCAGTGCAACAACTGTGCGTCTGACTGACTGTGAAATTTAGAATAAACAGACGCACGGACGGACACGCCCACACATAGCAGTAAGTGAACAGGCCTACACAGCCTGTGAGAGGCCCTGCAGGCAGGTACCAGGTAAGTCAGCTTCTTTTTACACATCAACACGACTCATCAGTAGCCTACGTGGACGATGAATGACAGCTGCAGCGACTGGCTGCCGGTGCAGCGTCTGAAACTCGGCAGTCCGCATCTCATCTCCGAGCTCACTGTAGCGTGTCCGCTCCGCTCGACCCGCCCGTACTTTAAACACGTTTGACTCAATGCTTCTACGTCCGTCGGCTGACGGTCTGGGGCTCAAAACCGCTGTGAAATATTGGGGTGATGACAGTACAGTGCACGGCCTTCTAATAGTGAAAAAATGTTTGCTGATGATCATCCAAACATTTAGCTCTGTCTTTCATGTGAAAAACTCATGATCGCCTGTCAAGTCACCCAAGTGATTGAAACGCGAGTTTATCTGTCGGAAATAGAAATGTTGAACAGCGTGACGATAACTGCTGCGTTACCTAAATCTTCCCACGTTCGACAACTTTTTAATTTTCATCCATTTACAAGTTTTGAAAATCGCTCAGTAGCGACCGAGGGACGGGGAAAATAGGCTCTACTGAAAATATAGCGTACAAGATATTCGGATCCGACTTTAATTTCAAAATGACATCGGATCCCCAAATTGCTTTTCCAGGGTTAAACACAGGCGCGGTTTTAAGGAGGCCCGAGGGGCCGCCCCCATTCAAAAGTAGTCCCCCTGCGACCACCACCTGATTGGCGGAGACCTCCTGGTCGTCCAAGATCCACCTGGCTGAGAGTGATAGATGAGGACGTTCAGCCCCAGAACTTTGGGGTCCACACGGCTTGGAGGAAGGCAAAGGTCTGAGGAATACTTGGCATCAAGTCGTCAGTACGGCAACACTGTTAGGAGTTCGCCACCAAGAAGAAAATGTTGAATTTGACTTTGTTTTAATGACCAGTGCATACAGTCAATAGGCCTATTTGAGGGACAGCTGTAAGCAGCATTTAGCACTAGTTGGAAGTTAATCCGATATCCGCGGGTCTACGGTGGAAATTAAAGCGCGTCGGGTACGTGTCCCTATAGAAATCCTCCCCTCCATTGTAAAATTCTAGAACCGTCCGTGGTTGAACGCCGCAGGGCCTGTCTGCGCTCACAACTAGTAGGCCTAACACCAGCGATTGAACGACGCTGAACGCCCATCTAGCCTACATGCATTGGTTGCGCTGATCGAGCAGCTACCGTGTAGACTGAGTAGGTCTAGGGTTGTCAGAGATGGAGCCGTCTGCGTATAGTTCAACTTCTGAGGATGCCGTTTTGTAGGCCAAAATCCATTACACCAGTTTTCCCCGTGGGAATTAAGTCCGTAACAAGTTGGCGCGGGCATTTAAGTCCGTCGTGTCTGTTGCGGCGTGTCGTTTCCCAAATTCCATTACAACGACTTGTTGCCAGCTTGTTACGGACCGCTCCAACAAGTCCGCAGCATACGGGGTCCAAGATACGGGGAAACGTGTGTAGTGGATTTGGGGCATTAGCAGGCTCGGCGGGCGGTGGAGTCGGAAGCACGCACGCCACGTGAACTAACAAGATAGGCGTCAACGACCTACATGTACCTGCGAGCGATAGCACGAATTACAGCGTCTTTATAAACGTAAAATGAGGTCACAGCGCCCAACACAATCTATACAGAATGCTGCCGTGTTTTCGACGTCAACGCTTTCCGCAATTCGAACAATTTGAAATATGGACATTGTGCCTGTTTCCCGAGTTGTTTCTGTTAGTAGCCTGTGGCTGATTCATTCAAGACGTTTGGGCCGATTCTGTCTATTTTAAACTGCAATGTCATGTTTACAGTTTAACGCTTCAGCCACGGGACGTCGCTGCGTTGAGTAAACGCGCAGTTTTGTGTTCAACGCTCATGCATGAACAGGTCGATTAAGGGCCCGTTTCCGCCACCAGATTCTATAGGCCCTCTACCGGACACTGCCCAAAATCCATCACACACGTTTCCCCGTAACTTCCCAGTAGACGGGGAAGTTGCCATCTTGTTGCAAACAAGTCGTTGTAATGGAATTTGGGAAATGACACGACACAACAGACAATGGACTTTTGCCCGCGCCAACTTGTTACGGAATTGCTACGTGGAGACTGGTGTAATGGATTTTGGCCTTACTTCTATAGGCCAGCTACTTCAGAGCGAATAACGAGGTAAAGAGACTGTTGGTCCGTTGAGTCTGTCGAAATGTTAGTGGCCGCCTTGTGTTGAGTCCGCTGGGAATAAACATCTGCAGCATCGCGCGGTATACCTATACGCACGTTCCTAGTTCGCGGGTGGTCTGGTCTCTGAAGGACGAACACAAGCAATTATCTCGACTAGTCTAACGTATGGACCACCTATGTAGACCTACTGGCTAGCATCTAGGGGTCCAGGACTAACGTCAGTCTCAGCTGTCCTCATTTCTTCTCTGAAGCTTACATCGCGTCATGGACTGGAGCACGCGGCACGGACGTCGAACAGGGTAAGTGAATTCTGTTGTCGATCATCGAGACTGTCTTCTTCGCATGGCCCAAAAAGTGATACCCCAGTTTTAATTTTGCGACAACTTCCGAAAAAGTACATCGATTTTAACTATTTCTTCACTGTTGGAACAAGAAATTTGTGACGCTTTTATGCGTCATAAATTTCTTGTTCTAACAGTGAAAAACGGCTAAAATCGATGTACATTTTCGGAAGTTATCGCCAAATTAAAACCGGCGTATCACTTTTTTGGACCGTTCTGTGTACACGTGTACGTTGTACTTTGTGGATGGTTGTCTGCAGTGCAATGATTGCACGGATAACTGTCGGCGATATTTGATGAGACTGTAAGACGAACAGACCGCCTGGGGCCAGCTCGGATGCATGCGAGAAGCCTAATAAAGCAAACTATACAGTAACAGATATAGATGATCAAGTCAAGCCCTGCATAGGACTGGGCGCACCAGAGCCGTATTTTAGAACTCAACCTATGTGATCACGGTACCCGAACGTCACAGACAGACAGACGGATAGACGACATACTGTCGACATGCTTTGTCAGCTATGTGGCAGATGTCGAGGCTCGACAGCGACTTCGTTCCAGTACTGTTCATCTTCGTCACTGATTGTCAGCCGCACCCGACTGTCTACCGTCGGTGACCGAGCTTTTCCGGTCGCCGCTGCTCGCGTCTGGAACAGTCTGCCTGATCTTGTCACTTCCGCACCTTCCGTAGCTGTCTTCCGGTTTCGGCTCAAAACCCACCTGTTTAACATTTCCTACCCTTCCCCCTTGTGACTGTACAGTGCCCGCACAGTGACGCTTAGATGCTTTATAATCGTTCTTCCTTCCTTCCTTCCTTACTTACTGTGGCATAACCGCGCTCTGCGTAGCATCGCGCGGTAAAAATGAGAAGCCGTGAATAAAAATCAAAGTGTAGCACGATAACAATACGAAGAAAGTCAGGCCGGCTGCAAAGACTGTACTGTATATAAGAATGTTTGGACGCAGACGTTCCAAGCGACTGATGCACGCGTGGCCGCCGCCGGCGTTTCTATGATCTCTGACAATGATGCTATCGACTATAGGGATGTTGTCGTTTAAACGTTTCAACCACATAACATACATAAAAGGTTTATTAAAATGATGACATAACGCATCAAATTGACAATGAAGAAATGTTAACATGAAATCAAAATAACGTTTCGCCCTATAGTGAATTAAGCTCCATGAAAATTTCTACAATATTGTAACGTCAGGGACGCGTTAATTTGGTATGTCGCGACGCAGGCCATGCAATGCAGAAATTGCAGACTTTGTCGTGGTATCCGTCAGTCGAAGACGCCAGAATCAACATTGCACATTGGGCTTGTACCGTGTTTAAACGTTTAGCAAATTAAAAGACCGTGGCATCCCTACTATCGGATGCGAGCAAATTCTGTTCACTGCTCAGTCAGTCAGTAATGACGGCAGGGAAGGAACTCAAACCCATCTCAGCCGGTTCCGGTTATCTTGCGATCCAAGTCTCCTCGCTTTCTTATGCCCAAAACCCATCACACACATTTCCCCGAAACTTTCCCGTAGACGAAGTTGCCAACTTGCCGACTTGTTTTGTTGGCAACAAGTCGCTGTAATGGAATTTGTGATTGTGAAACGACACGACGCAACACAACGCGCCAACTTGTTACAGACTTGTTGCGGACTTGTTATTTTAGTTTCCCTAACTTCACCATTCTCTTTCTTATCTTAGTTTTCTTTTTCTCACCTTCTCCTTTCACGGCCATTTTTCATTTTGGCCCTAATTTGTCAGTTTACCAATCATCTACTTTCTTTTCTTTCGTTCTCCTTCACTTGCCCAGTTTCTTGTTTTAGTTTGGCTCTGTGTACTAGATTAAACTGGCAGTTCTCTGTCAGTTTTCAGGTGCACGTTAAATCCTCATCATCATCATCAGCATCATCGTTGCTGAGGGGAAATTGGTGTAGTGGATTTTGGCCTTTGTAGCAACACATCTCGCTAATCGGCCAGTGTAGAACTCTGCGCCCCTACAGGTATCACTGCCGGTATCAGAGTGATGTTGGTACATACATGTTGTACAATACATGCTGGCTGGTGTGCTGTCTGATAGGCTATTAGCTGTTGACTGATACCAATCACTTTGACCTTCTTGACATCGTCACCAGTCGCGGCGCCAGCATCTTAGAACAGCTAGTAAGTAAGTAAGTAAGTAGGGCCTGCAGCAGGGCCTCAAGTAGTATAGGGTGTGGCCTCAAACTATTTGGGACTCGTATACAGCGCCCTTGGGCGTATTTTCGACTGTTTCTCTTGTATTGTGTAGCAGTGTTGTCTCTTCCTAGTTCAGCAGCTGTTCTCTTGTCTTACTACATGTAGTTGTGTTTATTTAGAGCTGGGTCGGTGTCGGTATGTGAAAATACCGCGGTATCGGTTCGGTATCGATATGACTGATTCACCATTAGTTGTGTTTGTATTTCAGCTGTTGTGGTCGTAGTCACGTGATGCTACGGACCCGCTATCTATGGTTCTTGGTAGTCAGCAGTGTTATCTATGTTCTGTTGGTCTTCGTTCTTCATCGGCATCTTCATCGAATTAACGTTGTTCCACGCGTCAGTGATGGCGCAGCTACGAACATCGAACGACCACAGTGGACTGACGTCGACAATGCTAGCAATGTTTCACAGCCGCCCAGCCTTACATTTCCGGTCATCCGACCATGTGTGGGACCATCCATTGCCCCGCCCTCGCGACTACTTCCGCTCGGCCCTGATTGGCTGTACACCGCCTACTTCGATGATCGACTCAGGCTTAGCTCAAACTCGCCGTATGACGTCACATACATCCGGGTCCTGGCGCTGCTGCATCGCCGGTCAGAGCTCAACCGGAAGCCGACATTCTACTTCCGGTGGTCGCGGTCGGAAACCGGAAATACGACGACGACGGCGGCGGCGGAAATGTATGAGATGTGTGAGAACCACGGTCGGCGTTATGGCGGCTGGATTCTGTCGGCCAAGTTCACTGACCAACTTCCACCTTGTTCCATTGTCGTGACGCATCAGGACCGTGCCGGCCATGTTCGACTTCCGGTATTCCGAATGACTGCGTGTGATGAAAACAACTTCCGGGTGGCTGGTGGTGCGACGATTGAAGGCGACTCTGAAGGCAGTAGACGGCGTGCTGACTTCGCCGTGTGTGTACCGCCTCTTTACGGAGCGATAACGGCAAGCACTCTAGTGCAGTTTGTCGAATTAACTCGTTTACTTGGTGCCACTCAGATCATTTTCTACGTCAGCCGAGTCTCAGAGCCCGTGCAGCGCTTTCTTAATGATTACCAGGTTGTATTCGTTAGCTGTAAATTTAGTTTTAGTTAGACTTAGGCCTGTTATTAGTTTTCTCGTGCTGAGTTTCAGTTGTTATTATTAATTATAGTTAATTCCTTACTTTTACTTATAGTTTGCGTTATGGTTATGCCACTTTTCGACTTGTAGTTATAGTTTTTACCGCGCGGTGCACTATAGTGCAAAGCGCGGACTGCGCGGTACTGAGATCTGCATGTCGTCTGTCTGTCCGTCCGTCTACCGATCGGAACAAAAGTCCATTAAAAATTTCGGCAAAAGTAGCCGTGGGCAACTGGGCATACTCATGGACTGTCGAAAATTTTCAGGGCACCGTGCATATAGGGCGCATCGCGCGGTCATATTTGCGGTAGTTCTGCTTTCTTGTAGCTAAGAGTTATCGCTATCGTTAACTAATACAACACTGCTATTGCCAGGCGGAGGACATGGTGACGCTAATACCGTGGATTCTGCCGTCATCAGTGACCGCTCAGTCCATCTGGTACAACGGTCAGCTACTGGCGGTCAACGACTGCCTCTATAGGACATCACACGCGTTCAACTACGTCGCTTTCAATGACCTCGACGAGTTTATTGTTCCACACTCTGCCGCTAACTGGTCACTGATGATTGAACAGCTGATGACCACCAACACAGAACTTGACCACCAACGGAGCGGTCAACAGTCGCACCGGCAGCGGTCTGTAATACTGGTAGCGTGTGTTGAAAGTAATACTTTGTTGTGTCGCTTCTCGAAAAATCTACAGGGTGCGGCTATAAAAAATGACCGAGCACATAAAGTGTTATTACTCAGTAACCCCTGAATATTTTTGTGCCAAATTTTGTACGCTTGTTTAGCAGGTTCCGTCCATTAATGTGCTGTAGTTTTTCGATGAAATTACTTTACGTATACGAATTTGCATTACGCCGAAGTTCAAGTTCGTAAATTTGCAATTGCGCATCGTTGTTTGTTACTTATTGTTACGTTCCCAACAATTATTATAACAGGTGGAGCAATGATGCCGTGACACTGCAGTCCTTGTCCGAGCACCGCCAGTCAGAATTACAATCCACAATCTGTGGATTTACATTCCGCAGCGCCTTCTTCCAGTCTCCTCCACTCTCATTCCAGTCACGACGACGAACGTCAATGTCTTTCCACAGTAACGTCTCGGCTGCATTCGACAAACCCAGGTCGGTGTAGCTTACAGCTTTACTGACGTTTCTCGTATGGCTATTTTTAGATCAGGAACTTCCTGGTCTAAAACTGGCAGGAAGCGAACTGATCCCATATCGCTACTCATCTTGTTCTTCTTGTTGTTGTCCTTTCAGGCGCGATAGCCTGGTATTTAGCGTGCTCGACTAACGATCGCGAGGTCGGGGCTCAAGTCCCGCTGGCCGCAGGCGGTCGCGTAGCAACCGTGGGCAAGTTGCTCTTTGCATTTGCACCCTGGGACTGGGTTTACTCAACCCTCCATCCATGGAGACTTTTACATAGCCTACATGTGTAAGAATATAATTATGAGAAACGCACACAATGTCTGTTAGTTGGCAGAATCGGAGGCGCAGATGGCACATGGCAGGGTTAAAAGCAGCATATTGTATGCTTTGTTAACTGTCTGGTGTTTAATACTCGTGCTAATGTTTATTTCAGGGCAACCGTAAGTGCCGTCTCCTGCCTGGTTGTGCCTGCATATATTTTATTGACTTACTCTATTCACGTGCTTTAAAATTAAATGATGATAATGAAAATAATAACAATAATCATCATCATTTAATTTTAAATAATGTGTTTTAAATTACGTTTGAATGAACTGACTGATGGTGAGCTGCGGATATTTAGAGGTTATTATTGCATTGCGTGTCTGTTGTGTAGTTACGATGTGCTCTCATGGACACATCGCAGCTCGTTCAGTCGTGTCCGATCTAAGGTGATCGTACGACCAAACATGGTCTTTGAGCTGGGCATCCATCACATCAGTCGTCCCCTGTACTCACTACCTGCTGTCGCACCTAACACCAGGCCTCAGACCACCCAGGTTGTCGCCCCGGTACAAGTGATGGTTGTTCCCACAGAGGTGGCGTTTGTACACCACTACCGCGACTGCACCAATGACTATGAGTATGAACTGGACTGTCACTTGGCGGCATTTGTTGACGACGACTGGCTCACTAGGGCCGCATTCATTGCAACATTGATACAGAGAGTACGGGTTCGACTGAGTGCCAGCTTACAGCAACTGTACAGTCATGACTGCAGGCCAATGTCCACAGCAGGACAACGGACGTCTGACGACTGCTAGGACAACTATGCACTGCAGCGTTCTATTCATTCGTGTTAGGTGCTAATGAACAAGTAAAAGCCAGTGTATAGCTGTTAATGGAATTCTATCTCACAGTCACGGCGTGTCACTTGCTGTATGGGATCACACAGTGTTACCTGCCACCCTACACAAGTGAACACACCCCGCCTTAACCCCAGCCAGACAGCCTACCCCGGAGGGACGGAAGGCTGAGTTGACCTAGGTGACTTGTTACATACCGAGATGGTTTACCCGCACACAAACGGTCACCCATCCAAGTAGTAACCGGGCCCAGTGTTGATTAACTACACTGATCGAAGCCAACGCGCTAGCCACTACATTACACTGCCACCTAGGTAGTTTATTCGTCACAAACACATACAGTATATAAATTATGTCAAGACATGCGTCTGTAATAAGAGCGATTGCCGGAGAGTTGGCTTTGCTGCATGGAGGACACGAATCATGATGTGTTTCTTGTTTTGGTTTGTATTCAATAAGTAACTGATTATTGCTGATAGACCTAGTTGTCGGTTGTATAATTATGTCAGCCTAACGCATCGATTGACGCAGTCAGATTTTCGATTTTATGTCAAGCACTCAAAGCGGCGGCGGCCATGACATCATTACACATAGATAGATAATTACATAAATTGACAGAACTGTTAGCTAACTGTTAGCGTCGTACAGCAGTGTTCGGGAATACGTATTTTACGTTTTTTTCAGATTTCAAAAAAAAACATGACTTTTAATTCGACTTTCGGCTGGGACTCCGCCCCAGATTTCGCTGGAAGGGAGCTTATAGCGCTCCCCCAGATCCCCTAGCTGGATTTAAGGGGCCTCCTCGAAAACATTGTGTCTCTCAGAATTTTGACCCCCCACCCCCAGGCAAAAAAATAGTTTCCGCGCGACTGCGCACACTTGACAACTTGAAATGAAATGTGGTTTCTCTCATAACAAACAATAACTACTAGAGTTTGGTATATTCTGAACTCTCGAGGTCTATATTATGCTTTAGAATCTTTCTGAGAAGTACAGAGTATTGTCTTGTGCGGTGTCGCTGATGGTCTCGACCGGTCTGAACGTCGAACTGTACAGCAAACATACGGTTTATGAGTGTAAATTCATGTCTTAAAATGAAAGCTGCTGAAATTGTGTTTGTTGGACTGGGGGAGGGCGAGACAATTGCACAGATTTGGGGGGAGGGCAGATAGGCCCCGTGGCTAAGTGACTGCAGCATTCGCCGCTCTGGAAATAGCCTGTAATAGCACGCTATGCTATGTTTTTTCATGCAGTTCAGCTGGTTAAGAATACATTTCTATTCTAAAGCGTCATAAAATCCAGAGCTAAGATAGGCTTGTGTACAGATGTGCTGAGCTCTGTACGTTAGAGATACTATAGTTGTCAGCGAACATGGCAGTCAACAGAATGTGGCTTGAGTCTCCCATGAAAAACAGACAGTATCTGCTGACCGAAAACGAAAACGAAAACGATTACACGAGGAGAACTGAATAAGAACTGGAATAAAAAAGAATTGTTTTACTAAATTAACACTGGTTGCATGTCTGTTATATTAGAGACGAAGTGACTGAATGGGAAGTAATTCATGGAGGAAAAAGTCCTAAAATCGATGAATGCTGTTTGAACTCATTACTGTTTGTTGGATTATGGCGAATAAAGATAATAAATAATTCGCCGTTTTGGTTTGATGCAAACTACTTTAAAATGATGCAGCACATACTTACTTACTTACACAAACGTTTATTGCACGCCTAAAATATGCCGCAGTCTTAATAACTTAGTCGTGCAAATGAAGTAGGCTACCCTAATCCGATCATTCCAATAATTATGTGTGAAAAAAACTGTTAAAGTTTACAAAACGATGTAAGGGTGGTAACAGCAAAGATCATTATTTAGGGCTGGAAGCAGCTGAGGACCAGCTTATGACCGAAAATGAGGAAGGAAATAGGTGGTAACAGCTAGAAAAATACTGTTACAGTACGCCTAAAATTTGTTGCAGTCTTTATAAGCCAAATCAATCAATCAATCAATCAATCAATCAATCAATCAATCAATCAATTTATATAGCGCAGAGGCACAATGTTTCTAATGCGCTATAGCGTCGCGTTAATACTGAGCGAATAAAAACGTTTTTAAATAACTTAATAAGCTTAAGTCGTGCAAATGACAATGGATAAGCTACCAACTTTTCACAGGCGGTTTCCTGCTGTACGTCTGAGGATGTCCTGTCGTTACTAATATCACCCGTGTCAGCCGTAGACAGGCGAGTTGTGCGATGAAGACATTCAGCGGCGAGGTATCCAGTGATTCCAATGATTAGAGTGGTAGTGAGAATGTAGATTTTAACGGCAGCACACAGATAGAAACTGTAGCCGAACGCCATGACAAAACCCAGTGACTCCCATAGACGATAATTGGAGAACGCAGCTTCCGACTCGCTCGAGAATAACACACCGTACAACGCTGTAATATACCAACAGATCATTAACTAATAGCATTTACTGAGAAAACAATTCACGAATAAATCATGCTTCGAACGTTATATCATTTTGGGACTAGTATGCTCACGTGGCGTTTGGTTTTGTTCCTCCTAGCACATACTAGACTGTTTGACTATTTACTGTGTGAGGTTTCGACGAGGCCGGAAGTTCGTTGTACTCGTTGTGGGTGGGCGCGCGGCTAGCTGATGACCTCTTAACTTCCATCTCAGGGTTCGTCGTCCTTACATCTCTCGAACTATGGGCAGAGCCACCTCCTAGGTCAGCGGAGGGGGAATTTCCCATAGCGGATCGTGGGTCCGGTTGAGCCAAGGATTACACCTGACGCCAAAACTCGTACACGTACTCGTTGAGCCGGAATACTGGGTGGTCGAACTCCAGTCGAACTGGAGTTCGACTTAGTTCGAGTGTTGAAACTGGAT
>Ga0209788_1000416_pt1 | contig 11247 bp, 10 predicted proteins | sample WorMetLIZISLAND1_2_FD_187415 | JGI IMG/M metagenome (GOLD analysis project Ga0209788, IMG submission 187415) | Marine gutless worms symbiont microbial communities from Max Planck institute for Marine Microbiology, Germany - Olavius clavatus LIZARD... ...
TGAAAATTGCGTATTTTTCATACCCCTGTCGTATTTGGCGCCCCCGCTCCCTATCTTCCCGTTGGAATTTCAGGGTGCCGTTCCGCGTCAGGAAACTAGAGTCATGGGGCTACTCTGTGGTGAAGATTGCGTGATCCTAACTTCAAACGTCTTTGACTGATCCACCCGTGTGACGGACAGAGGGACAGACAGACAGACAGACGGACGGGCGATGACATATAGCGCGCTATAGCATATATGCTGTCGCGCGCTAAAAACTGTACGTTAATTTCTTACTAACATGCATTTTGCATGACAGGTCGCAAGCAGTTATGATACATTGACAAATAAGAAATGACCATAAAATGGCTCGTTTGGACCGAGGTAACTTTTAGAACATAATGCTTTTTTGTATCATCGTGATGACACACTGGGGAAACCTGTGGGACAGCTTTATTTACCTCAGTGCCATAGAGAGCAAGTATGGAAGTTGGCTCATGGCCTTTGTCATCAAGGTTACAAACAGACTAAAGAAAAGGTTCGTATGAGTTTTTATTGGGATCTCTGTCAAAAACTGTCAAACGTTATGTGGATACTTGCTCTGATGTTCATTGACAGATGCTAAGATATATTATTGAACTGATGAGAAAGGTGAAAATATGCTGAAGACCCAGTCTGCTATCCTCCAGAAGTAGCCAGTATTTAAAAATGCCCGTTGAAAATTTGGGACAAAAGGGAGTGTTGGCGTATCCAGGGACTTCCGAAATTTTTTTAAGTACCCCTATTATCTCAGGAACGCGTAAAGCTACGAACTTCAAATTTGGCGAGTATATTCAGAGGGTCCATCTAAACAAAAGCCCATTAAAATAGTGGGCGTATCCAGGGACTGCCCGGATTTTTTGAGTACCCCCTATTGTCTCAGGAACGCGTAAAGCTACAAACTTCCAATTTTGTATGCACATTCTTAGTATCGATTGGAACAAAAGCCCATGACAAATTTCGGGAAAAGTAGCCGTTTGCTAGTCAGGACTTGAAATTTTTCAGGGCACCCATATATTGGGTGTATCGCATGGTCATCTTTGCGATAGCTCAGCTTTCTTGTTTTATTGCTTCCCAACGTTCATTACATCTATGACAGATTCAAGTATACTGTATATCCAAAGACCGTAACACTTTAGTTTTCCAACGACATTGCCCGTCGCGCATCACGATAAACATCATGTAATACTGACCACATGAGCGGGTGTCTTGCCACGTTTACGATTTTTCCTTTTCAGTCCAATCACAGTTAGGTCATGTTCCTTTTGTCGACCCCTCCATTTGATTACAGCTGGCATGCGAATGTCTGAAACAAGAGAATGTTTCCTATAATGACGTATGAAATAGTTAACGTCGTACTACAAACATCTGATAACCAGTACTGATCGAAAAATGTGAACATCAGATATGGTATAACATAACACAAATCAAAAGTTTGGCCGCCACAGGCATGCCACTTCTTGCGTCACTTTATGTTAGCTGGAAACGGGTTTGGATCATCGACACTGCTCCATTATCCCCCTTGTCATCCCTGGGTCATTGACATGGTCTACAGGTATCAGATTACACCAAAGTGCACTGTGGCGGTCGCCGATTGTCTCCAAGGCCCACGCGGTCATTTTAAGCGCACTTTGACACACAGTGCCATAAACTCAGAGCTATAAACTTTTCCGCCTAACATTCTTAGATGACATGCAGATGTCTGAGTCACCGTCAGTGCACCTGTGTCCTGCATTAATGGCATACCACTGTCTTGTAGTCTCACTGCTGTTGCGTGGTTAACAATGATCACTGCCACACTAAGCTAGTTTCACTTTGATAATGAACAGCGGTTACTGTAAACAGCCACAGAAATAATTACAAGAATCATTGTTATACACCTGCCATGCTGACTGTCTGCTGAGTGGACTGAGTTGTGCTGAGTGCACTGCTGAGTTGTGCTATGTCATGAACGTCACTAACTTGTGTTCCTTGTGAAGCAAATCAATGTGTTGCTACTTAGCAGAACCACCCAATGTTTAGTACTTGAATGATTCAATACTCACACACGTGTGGACATGCATCCAGAGTGATGGGTATGTGTCAGTCATTTAAACAACTGGGTGAGGGAAGCAGCTATGCACAACACTTCAACAGTCTGGAGGTTACAACTCAGACCATCAGATGTGACAGACACTGCAAGCGAACCACATTCGCACAGTTTTGTTGCAACATCTGTTATGATTGAGCACTGAACCTGAGAATTAGCACCATCAGTCAAGTAGTAACACAATGGCAGTTTCCAGTGTCCAAGAAAGCCAGCAGCAACAACTGCCAAAACCTTGGTTGCCTGCGGCTGGGAAGGTCCATCTAGAGGTCCATTGCCAATATTTGTGAGTACATAAATCTTGCCAGTGTGTCTGTCATAGTCAACATTCTTCATTATCTCCATCTTGTCCACATGTAAGAAGCAAAGTTTATATGCCCAACCATCCACACCGCTGCCAGTCTTCCCCTGTGTAGTGGTCATGTGTGACTAAGTATTACCATGTATGAAAAGACTGGTCGGACAGCTCCTGGCTTCAGTTTCTTTTGTGACCAAATGTAGCAGAAATCGTCGTTATTGAAATGTTCCGAACAAGTATCAGAATACTCTGTGGGCTGCCAATCACAGCCATTCCTACTGTCAATATGCCGTGCCTTGGCCAATGATTGTTGCTAAAGATTTTCATCCAATCCATGCTTATCTGCTACCGTGCTACCCAATTTCTTGAAACTTAGATACCATATGCCTATGTTATCACTGGGTCCTGAACTGTGTTGACTAAAGCAGAAATTTCAAACGTCGTGCAGATGTTGCAGCGAAGAGGTCGATCACTGCCTCCGGTGTTGGAGTGTTCTCGCGGTGAACTTGGAGGAGAAGCAATGCCTCAAGTCGATCTTCCTCCATTGAGGCACAGATGGCAGTCATGGTATGCTCCATCTTGGAGAAAAGGCATTCTGCTTCTGCAGTGGTGATGGGGAATGTGACCAGCAGTTGTAGAAGGATGGATATGTTGGGGTATATGTCAAGAGTGGTCAAGAGCAGCCAGTGCTGACTTAGGACGATGTTCTACTGGTTGCTGCTGCCACTTGCAATGCCACATGTTGTATTCTGATTTGAAGATGATGGCAGGATCCGAGAACCTGTTGCTGTACATTCTGTATGTGGCCTCCAATTTGTCCCAGTCTCCATCGGCATCATCAAAATGCGTGAATGCTGGCACAGCATGACATAAGTTTGCAGCTACCTGTTGCTTAGGACCAAAGCACTGTTGCAGGTATTGTAGAATTTCATCAGTTTCATCTGGCGTGACGTAATACATGACGTCATTCAAGCTGTTGCTCATACCACCTGACTTATGGTATCTGAACTCACCGGACTTGAATCCTGCTGTCTATTCTTTCTGGAGTATCATGCAAGAGAAGGTGTACCAGACACACATAGCGAATATGGATGAGTTGAAACATCGGCTAGTTCAGGTGTGGGCGGAGCTGGACCATAGACGCTGCAGTTATCGGACAGCGGCGACGCCGTCTCAATGCGAATGACTCATTCGTGTGTGAGAGCTCAAGCGGGATATTTTGACCAACATTTACAACGCAATTAGATCAGACAAATAAGAGTTAAGTTACAAAAGACGTGTGTGGCAAAGCCAGCAGTGCCTGGGCTTAGGCGTCCTGCTGCTCCTTCGCACAGGTATCTGGAAACAAACCAGGCAGCCGGTGGTGCGTTTTCCATTGTAGTTTGCCATAAGTCTTCTTTAGCGAAGAAACACTTAATTCGGCTTTAAACTGGGAGTTCTGGTTGTTGAGCTTCGCAGTATGCAGTATACATGATGTTGAGTCCACCATATTCTCACTAACACTGCACACCTTGTGAATATTGAGAATGAAGAACTGCAAACGTGCAGCAAATCAGCAATAATCCAGTTTCTCTTTGCAGTAGTGACTTTACCAATGACTGGATAACTTTTGCCAACTGTGAACTATGGGCTGCTGGGCCCATATCCTGTTAGAGTTTATAAGCGACTTTTAATCTAAACAGTAATACATATTACATCATTATCCATCCATCACAACAGAAGCGAAGAATAGTTAACTATACATAACATAACAGAACGTTATCCATTGTTCAGTATATAACAGCAGGGTCCACATATAGCATTGACATCTTGTACAGTTGTCGGATAGCAGACCATCACTGATCACTTGATAGTAGTAACTGCTGTTCACCTTGGCGACTGCCTTGCTGAAGATGCTGCGAGTCTTGCCATTTGTGATACTCCAATGGAAATGCTGCCACAAATAAGCCTTGGCACTTGAATATTACTTTTTGTACTGTTTTGTGCATACACACTTATGATCATTCTGTCAATTAACAGGAGTTGCAACAGTGAATGTCTTTTGGTCTGTGAACCAGAAACTGCGATCAGTTGGAAAGTGTCATGTCTGTGTGATGTAAATGCAATACATTATTAATTATTAACTAATAACTATAATTACACAAACAAAACATAATACGTGTTCTGGTTCAGTCCTGAACTTCAACTGTAAGTCCAGAGTGTACCTGATCAGACTGAACAAAAGCTGACTTTCCGTGTGTAATTACCAAACTTCTGACAAGCAAACACAATAGCTAAGAGTTTTTTTTCTATCTGAGCATAGTTCTTTTCAGATTCAGTCAAACTGTCAAACTTTTTGATGCAAAAGCTACTGATTGACCATGCTGCAACAAACGCGAACTTGTGAAGATGCATCTGCCTGGATGACAGCTGGCTGGTTCAAGTCGAAGCACTTCAGTGTGATTTGCTCACCACTAACTTGCTAAGTTGATTCTCTCAGATGCATTCGACTGTCAGAATAATTAGGAATGAACTTCTATGAGTATTTTGTCAATCTGAGAAAGCATAGTGGACTTCCTTTACATGAGTGTTCTGGAACACGCATATTTATTTATGATAGCTTTGATTTTTGATTCAGCTGGTCATACAGTTTATCTACGAATTCACAAGTGAAAGAATTATTGAAATCGGTCCATATTTGCCAAAGTTATCGTTAAAATAAAAGTGGCACGTTTTTTATGGCCCACGGTGTAAATATAACGAAATAGCTATTGTTATACTATTGCAAATGCAAATTACAAATGCAGTAACATTTATCATTTTATAATAACTACTGTTGTGCAGAGCCGGCTGACTCAGAAGAATAACAGATCATGACAGAGACTACAAAAATAAATGCTAACAAAACTAACAAAATTGGTATTTTAATCATGGACTGATTCTTCAGCAGTACGAGAACAAAGTCTCCTGCAAAATTTAAATTAACACTGTAATTGTTAAATGTGACAACTGTCACGCATATGAACAGTGAACTGTAACGTCTGTAACGTCACAAATTGTCTCCCATCTCCATTATGTCTGTCACAGTGTCACTTTGGTTCCTCAACTTCCTCTGCCAGTCACTCAATCTCTTCACTATGATCAGTTGGAGTTATCTTGCCCTGTTTATCTTGATTCAGGTAACAGAAGATGAGCTGCTTTCTTATTTCCCAGTTTGTATCCCAAGTCAGGTTCAGTTATCTGTATTTCTGAGCTCTCAATCAAGTGGTTAGATACTGTGCTGGAAGCAGCATCAAGATAGATGTCATCATGGCTACAGACGTGGCTACTGGTTTCAGGAGGTACTGGGACTACTGGCTCAGTGACATCAGACGTCGCTTCAGATTGTCCAGGTCTCGGATCGCCATCTTGTACACTCACTCTTGCATCACATCACAGATCTTGTAGTCCACTGGGTTGAGGTCTGGGCTGTTTGGTGGCCACATGTCTGGGGTGATGAACTGCAGCGTTGAGAGACTGAAAAAGTCAACCATGTCGCGAGCACGATGTGCCCGCACGCTATCCTGCTGGAAGATAAACTGATCTCCAGCGATGCGCCGTTGATCTTATGCTGTGTTCCGTTGGGCTTGGAAACTCGTATTTCCCAAGTCATATTTCCGAGTGGGAAGTCGGAGTGCTCGCAGAATTCAAGAGTTTCCGACTTCGAAATACGACTTCCGACTTCAATGGAACAATATTTCCTACTGGGATTCCCGAGCCCAATGGAATGCAGCATTAGCCCCAGGTTCGACGAAAATCAGCTCTGTGCACCCTAGCTTAGACACAGTGACCAGCACCATCAGTGACGTGTTGAATGTTGGACGTGTACGGAGTAGTCGGTCAGCAGCAACATTGCGCTTCTTTCTTGACTGTGGCACGTAAACGCGGTCGTTTTGAAGATATTTATGGAGTCTGTTCCGATGCCCTGTTGTCAACATTCCGCAAAGCGAAAAATCCGTTCCACATATACCTCAGTGGCTGGAACAGTCAACAGGTCCTGAGCAAGGTGCTAAACAACTATAAACATGTACTTTTGTTGGGCCCAGTATTACAAACCGTGCACTGCTTTACAGTCATCGACGATGGTCAGTAGCGATTCAATTCTCCTCTAGCTGAATCCTGGCTCACTTCTGAATTTGCAGTACTTGTACTTGCATTTGCTGCTGCCATTTTTGCAGCTAAAAATGCAAATCGACGGAGACCAACGGGCTGAGGAGCACTCACACCTGGATCAAGACCATCACGTACAGTTTCCACTGTCTGTGTTTCCACTGACTGTTCACCAGCAGAGTTCATGACGTATGCCTTCGCTGAAAGGCAGAGTGGTGTGAGCTCTGGTGCTGCCAGAATTGGATACACAGTAGGATCCACGAAGCAGGCTGCAGCTGGCAGCGGATGTTTGCAGTCAGGTTTCATAAGTGGTTCAAAGCGTCCCTGCAGATCAGCAAGCATAGATGCGGTGAGTGGCTTGTCAGTCGGATGCTGCTGTAGATGACATTCGAGATTGAGAATACTGGGTAAAACACTTGCCAGTGACACAGAGTCAGTTTGCAGATGATCAGTCTGCTGTGCAAATGGTTGTAAAAGGCTAATGATGTCTGTGAGTCGCTGCCACTCACTATTACTGTACTATTGTGTTCAGCTCAAAAAGCATAATTTTAGTTAACTGTATTTTTCAACTTGTTATTATTCACTTCTTTGCAAAACATTTTAATACACTTCAGTTTCAGTTCTTGAAATAATTTCAGTTATCATTATACTTAGTACTTACAGTTAACTGAAATCAATAATTTTACTTCTGATTTCAATTACAGTTAACGAATATATCACTGGCCCAAGTCATCCTTGCCCTGGTCGTTAAGGCGAACAAAATTTTTAGTCATGACCTCCAGGTCAATTGGTCTTGCAGAGTGTGCCACAAGAATGAGCTCGTGATTCAACCGAGGCTGGCCTGTTGTGTGTCGAAGCCACGTTTTCAACCGATGCATCACACTGAACGATCTCTCACATTCAACACTTGTGACAGGGCAGGCCAAGTAGATATTTGCAAGCATACAAACGTCCTTGAATAGTACATCCAGTTTCTTCTGGTGAACATCACGTAGCTTGTAGCCAGTAAGTATTAAGTCAAAGTGTGTCATTGTGATGAGTTAACAACATTGAAGTACACTCTACCATGCACATAAATTGCTCACCACTATACTTTCATTGACAAACGATTGCCAGGAAGTTTTCAGACCACGTCTAAAATTTCTAGGGTGGGCCATGCCCACCGTGATTTTTTCCAGGGTCCTGTACCACTTGAGTGATTTGCGAAGTGGCAAATAGTAAGTCGTCAGCTGGTCACATCGATCGACACCACACATATGGTTGTTGTAGCTTAGTACACAACACAGTTAGGTTTCTGAATTGCCTTGCCTTTCCTGTTTAGTTTCCCACTGTCCGTGATCTGTCCGTCATGAAACGTGGACAGCATCATTATGTCGCACTTATCGTGCCACTGCAGGACCACCATCTGACTGTTATATCGTCGGATGACCTCTCCCTTTGCTAACTTTGCGGATACAACAGAATGAGGTATGTGTTTTCTTCCTCAATGAAGAGTTCCACACAACAGCATCTTCCATGCCAACAAGGCCTTTGCACAAGTGGAACGCTGGTATAAAAATTGTCGACGAACAGTTTGTGGCCAAAGTCCATATACTTCTCCATATGCTTTAGGACAATTGCTTCGGAGTGACCGAACCCTGACATGGCATCCGACTTCCCACAGTAAACCAGTGCATTGACGACGTAACCACTGGACTCGCAGAACTTTTCATCTCTTTCATCCGTCTCCTTCAATGCTGCACCCTACTGTTTGGCTTCAGAGGTGTGTCATTGACATATTGCTCTACATAACGATTGGTTTCTCTGACTGTTATGGAAATTATTACGTTATGTTTGATGGGATTATTAGCTCAAAGGTAAGCCGAGATCAACCCATGAAATAATTGAAAGATGTCTTGTAACTACACCGTGTCTCAAAAAAATGTGCCAGTGTTATTTTTTGAATAACTCCCTGAAACATTGGCCAACTTTAATAATTTTTGGCACACAACATCATAAAGAAACTAGACGTAAATAAGTAGTTTGGCCCACCTCACCTTAATACTGTTGCTGCACTACCTTGTGAAATGCAGAAGTCGTAGTTTGGCCGTTTACAACAATGAATTCATACTGAATAGCGCATGCCATCTCGGAAAAGCATTATGAGACCACAAAGTCATTGAAAATCTGATACTTATTTAACATTAGTCAGGAGAAAGTCTATCGTACCAAGATCTCAAACATCGACGAACTGAAATGACGCATCAACAGTGAGTGGGCCGCTCTGAGTCACACAGTTATTGAATGTGCTCTTGGCTAGTGGCACCAGCATCTATGCACTTGCGCTCGTGCTGGAGGCGAACATTTTGAGCACACGCTGTAATAAAGATGATGTGATGCGACATGTGTGACTTTTTGAGAGACAATAAACAATAACTGCCAGTTATGTTTGTCGCTATTCAGTTAATGATTCAAATGTGCCCTTTATTATTGTGTTGACGGCTCAATCTGGCACTTCAAGTTTCCCAAGATAGTGCAAGCACATGCTTTAGGTGAAATGGGTATTTTAGACACAGTTTTGTTAAGGGTTTACTCCAGGACACTCCTTCCAATTTTTATTGAAATCGGTTCATATTTGACAGACAAGGAGCAAAAAATAAGTTGGCACAGTTTTTTTGAGACACGGTGTATATTGAATTCACACTGAACATTTACACAACAACAAAGCACAGCGATACGACCGACTTGCTGCTGACAAAAGTCACTTAGGGGAAGCTGGTACTGAATGGACCAAATTCAACTACGGCATAGAACATGGCTGACTGCTTGTAGCCCATGAGCACAAGTTTGGCACAAATTGTATTTACTGACAGCAAATGTACCTGTAAACATCACTGAGATAACAGAAGCTTCAACGTTTCTCAAACGTCTAAGTAATTTGACTAGTATCCCGTGGGACTGCAGACCAAAGGACTGGTCCATTCAGTACAAGCGGTTGGTATGAATGGACCAACATGTGCTACGAATGGACCTCATGAAAACCTCTATGATCTGTGCACAGGAGGATGGGGTTAATAGGCCTAGTTACAAAATTCAGTCAAAGCCCATTCTAGAGAAATCTGGGGGTAAACTGGGACATAAAATAGGGCGACTGGGACACCTCATCGTAGTAGGCTATGTTTATTTTCAGTAGTTAGGAAACAGCACGTAGGATAGACCGGGATAATACGGACACCCAACCATAAGCCTATTGTATCAACAAAACTGCAAAGTATTATATAGCAGTCCAACAAAATAATGCTGCATGAACTCACTGTTTTGCAGTTCAATGTTTGATTATTTACACGTGTCACATATATATCGTCTTTTGCGCTTGCCCACATTGGTGCAACTGCCACAAGCCCAAAGCTGACAAGAACTACAGCAGATCCGATGAACATGTGAATCGCAGTACTTGATTTCACAGTAGAGACAGGGTGTGTCGTCACATTGTGGAACTACTGTAGTGGAGGTTTCTGACTTGTTGGGTCGATCATCTCTAGCAGCTGTCTGGAACTGGACGACATTAGCAGCTGATCCAGGTAGTATGTTGTCAGTGGGTTGAACAGCCATCTGAAACTCGCCGGTATCCAAACTAGGTTCTACCTGCTGTACGTGATTGTTGATCAGCCACAGTGACATCTTCAACAGTTGTTCCAGTGTCATCCACGTGTTCTGCAATAGCTGAAAATTACAACAAGAATTTAAGGATGGTGCATTTTGAAGCCTAGTCCTGTAGCCCTATATAATGCATTGTCAAGAAATTGTCGTTAGTAAAAACAGCATAAGAACAAAAGAAAAAAACACATTAAGAACTTGTAAGAGAAGTTAAAGTTAAATTAGTCTAGGCCTACCTCTATTAGTAAGCCAGATTGGTTTTCTTGGTAAGCTCGGCCGCTTGGTTGGAGAGCGAGGTGGTTTGTAGTGTCCTGTGATGGATTTACGTTTGACATTCTCTGTAGCAGAACGCACGTCTAATAGACCTACTTTTGACACTTTTTTTCTGTTTTCAATAGTTTTTGTCTCTTCCCTTCGTCATTGGTTGCTTACATAGCCTCTTGCCTTTGGCACTGTTACTGCGTGCTTTGCCTTTGCATGTCGTATTGATCTCAGTCACAGTCACAGTCGCTTCACTTGCTTCTTGCTCAGATGCAGGCCCAGTCAGCTTACGTTTCTTACCTGTCTGTCTCACTTTTCGTTCAACACGTTCAGCCATAAGCCTTTTTTCACTGGTGTACTGGTTATTATCTCAGATGACAACTTTTTCCTCGCAACACCAGCCTTTCGAGGTCCTGCTTTCGGAAGTGGGCGAATAGATTCAGGTGTTACTGCTGACAATTCAGATGGTACATTTCTTTCGACAGCAGGACCACTCATGTCCGGAGTGTCAGAATGGTTCTGCAATGTAGACGGTGGTGAATTGTCAAACGTAGGGGTAGATCTGTGTCCACTGTGTGCCACTGGAACTTCATCTGCAACTTGTGGTGAATCTGCAATGACCTGTAGGCTAAGTGGTCCAACAACAGCTGAGGTTGATGCAACAGTCCCATCATTGTCACCCACCAGATTAGGTCGATCGGTTACCTGTGCCGAAGAGAAGTCTTCATCAGTCCATTTATCGGGCTGAAACGGATGTCACAATTCCAGACTTGATGCGCTTCCAATTTGAGCTCAACTAAAACACGACTCACATTTGCAT
>Ga0209788_1000417_pt1 | contig 11242 bp, 6 predicted proteins | sample WorMetLIZISLAND1_2_FD_187415 | JGI IMG/M metagenome (GOLD analysis project Ga0209788, IMG submission 187415) | Marine gutless worms symbiont microbial communities from Max Planck institute for Marine Microbiology, Germany - Olavius clavatus LIZARD... ...
CGGTACCTAAACGTTACGGACGGACGGACAGACGGACAGACGGACGGACGACATGCAATCTCATAACCGCGCTCTGCGCTAGCATCGCGCGGTAAAAATCCTAAAACCTAAAATTTGGATTTTTGATGCTTTTTGTAAGGTTTTTAAAACTTAAAAACCTAGGTTTTTAAAACAAATTTTCCAGCCTGGTGATATGGTTTACGAATAGTAATGTAACTGCTCTATTATGTACGCCTATATAGATTGTATAGATTGTGGTTATGCATTGTTGTTCAATTTTTTACCTTTTTGAAATTTTTCTTAAAAAATTTCACACTGCTCACAGAAGTATTCGGGCCTGTATTTGTCGGGGTGGATTTACACCTCTGCGTGAAATTGGTCACACTAACAGTTGATAGGGGTGGATTATATCTAACTGGCGCATACTACCATATTTTGTAACTGAAATTGCTTACTTTTTGTCAATAACTGAAATACCTCGTCTGACCCCACAACAGGAATGTGACAAATATAGCGCTGGAAGCAATAATAATAACAATAGCGTAATTTATAAAGCGTCATTTGGTTATGAACTTCAGAGTATTTCAGCCAGCTCAATTATCTGTGCCAAAATAGTTGCAAAACAATGCTTTCCATGGGTCTGTCTAGCTGCAGTCTGCAGGTCCAAAGTCTGTTCGTTCGGGCAATGGGTGGCCGCTAATTGCGCTGCGCTGCCTACTGCTAATGCTGGTCAGTACGCCACTTTGCACTGTAAAACGGCTGATGTTCTAGTTTCCCTGTGAGCGATGGTATACAAATGTTCGGACATTTTAACCTTTACGTTTAATAATGCATGATCTGCCTACATTACATGTCACTACGTTGGCTTCCTTCACACTACAACGTCTCTGTCTCAAAGTACTAAACTAGCGATGTAGTATCTCAAATGCAACTCATCAAATTTCAGCAACAATTGAAAGTCAACTTGATATAGCAGTGTCTTATACACGCCGGAACTTGCACATTGCACAAACCTACTACATTGCCAAAAACGTTCTTTCTTACTCATTTAAACCTTAACAATGAAATTATAACATATCAACATAAAACTTCAACAACATACGCAGTAGTGAAAAAGCATCAGCATGTACTCGTTTTGTTTAGCAGAAAAATGTATGTTATACAACTATAAAACTCACCGGGAACCATTACAATATACGTATACCGCCATGCCACACGAGTTTATGATCAGTTAAAGCCACAGAGAGCATTTAAATTGTCAAATTTGTGGTGACGCCGTGACGGGATCAAAAATTTGACCAGATTTGACCAGCCCCCTGAAAACCTCTGTGGACTGCCAAATTTCTGCAAAGGCCGCAAACACCGGGCCAATTCACAATTAACAGTAGGGATACACAAAGCGATTAATTGTGGCCGCCCGCCAGCTAGCTGGCCGATGGCCATTATATTTTACTGAGGTATGTTTCTATCCTCTTACTTTATTTTCGCCGCCTAATCTCGGAGGTCTCTGGGCCGATCGTCACCAAACTTTGCCACATGTTCAGTGGTGACTGTAATTTACAAAACTGAGTCAGAAATTTGGGGGTCCCTCCCAAAAAATTTGGCGGCCCAAAAACATAATTTGATTGCAAATATCTCCGGGTGGGAACAAGATATCGTCGATAAGAAAACGGCATTGGAAACTGCAATCACTCCCCTAAGAGTCTACCAAATTTGGTGAACTTTGGTCCACAAACATCGAAAAATAGGACTCCGGTTTCGACCCACTCAATCAACTTTTTCAGGGGCTACTTTCGATTATACCGTCGGGGTCTGTTGGGGGAATGCAACAAACTTTCCTACTTGATGTACAACTGTTTCCCTGTAGCAAGTTGGCAACTTCCCTATCTATGGGGAAGTTACGGGGAAACGTGTCTAATGGACTTTGGGCATTAGCGCTCAAATCTGCCATAAGTGCCACCGTTAATAGGCCTGCCTCAGATAGCTACTTCAACTGCCTACTATCACATTATGCACGAAATTCTAAGTTTTCCCGGGAGACTTCTGGACCTTCTGCAGGAAAGAGATACCACCTCCAATCAGTGTTGTTAACAATACTTTTCAAAAGTATAGTCAATACCAATACATATATTTCATGAAAAAAAGTATTGGCAATACCAATACCAATAAATGAACTCCAAAAGTATGCCATACTTTCACCAATACTTTTGTTTGGTGAAAACAGTTGAAGTTTAAAAACACATGTAAATAGCCTATCATTAAGCAACCAATGCTCTTCTTTCAGTGCACTCAGTTTGGCCACGTTTTTCCACACACTTGCTATATTTATGTATCAAAATAAAGCACAACCTCTTGCAGCATTCCAGTTCTTCAGTTAAAACTGTCCACATCCTAGCGGCAGCGTCTGTTACAACTCTACTGCAATTATTTAACTCAATGCATGTCAGCAATTCATATTAAGACACTTCAACAAAAACAACATTATAATTTATAAACATTATAAGCAACATAGACAACTTATGCAACATATCATCGATGATGGTTTTAGCTACTGGCATCATTATGTTGTCTGTCCATTTCTAACGCTATGCATTATGGCACTCACGGCTCAGGGTCGGTGTATAGGGTTAAAAGTTGTACCATCATATTCCTGGCAGGCAATTTCCTATTCACTTATTCATACACTTTTACTGTAGGATGTAAAGTTTAGCCACAAAACACACCGAAAAACGAACTGACAACAATTCGGCAAGTGACACTGCCGGCATGCCATGTAAACAAAGTTAGCATCACCTCAGCATTATTATACAGGTGCAGCCACAGCATCAAGTCAGTGGTTGGATTCTACAACTACATCACACGTCGTTCACAGTATGATTGGCCTTCTTAGCAACAGCTATGCTCCTGCTATACATTCAAAAATTAAGTTGTTAACCGACTGTGGGATGGTACAGTCATTAAAATGATCTTAATTTACTACTGCAACTAATTCTGGTCTTTTGTTGACCTGCTCCGGTCAAGTAACCCAAATAGTAACCGTACAGGACTGCTGCAGCAAAAATGTTTCACAGCTCAAGCATCCTTCCAATCACATTGACAGTGTCCAAGCAGCGCAGAGCTCAAAAACACACCTGTAGATTTACAAAGAATTATTGTCGACACACAGTGAATACTAACAATCTAGTAGGCCTAGAGACACACAACTGTAAAACAAGCGACGCTGAACATTTAAATTCACTGTAAATATCTGTGCCGTAGATGTTATTGCACACAGGTATTAACAGACACGGTGACACTTGACAATGAATCGGACTAACGGGCTATTGGACTAGCAAACTAGGGTGAGAGTTAGCAGTCTGTTAATCTGTTAGCCGAATAGTCCGATTAATTGTTAATGCCTAGTTTCCAGTGTTCCGTTGCCGTTGCACAAATTCCGTAAGAATTCCGTAAGCACCTTAAGAATTACGTTGCATATGTAAAAAAATCCGCTGCGCCGTAACTGCCGTTCTGTAGCAAATAGGATCGAATCCTATTTTTGCCGTTCTGCCGTAGGCAGACAGCCAATCAGCGTTCTGGTCACTTCATCCCTATATGTACATGGAAAGACGTTTCCAGCAATTCCGTTCTCGCGCGCAACAGCAACGGTAGCTACGGAACGGAAGAACGGCAACGACACAACGGAACGGCACCGGAATGGTGGAAACCAGGCATTAGCAGCTTGTTAATCCGTTAGCCCAATAGTCGGATGAATTGTTAAGTATGACCCAACAGATGTGTCATCTCTAGAAACTAGCTAGTTGCAAATACCACATCACAGTAACACCACAGTCCGTGCATATGTACAACACACAACTCACTCTTCCACATAAAGAATGTACTATATGCATATGCAAAAAATACTGTGGGGCACAATAAGATGTATTAACTACATGTAAAACTCAGGCCAGTTTAATGAAAATTAAATAACAAATAGTTATTAATGTAACAGGTGTACAATGCCAAACCACAGTAAAGCAATAAATAGCAGTGACAACCCTTGTACCAAGTTAATTTTGGCTGCATCATGTATGTATCTGCTACTGTTTAGCAGGAAGTACATACTACATATGCCACGTGCTTGATATTCCTGAACATACAACCAAGTTCTGCATAAAGACCTTGCTGGTAAAATATTTTAGTCATTAAAGCTATGTTCACATCTAGCACCATTATGTCAAACATGTCTTCTTCACAAGAATAGATGATGCAGAATTTATCTCAGTGAACATGCAACTTGCCCGTGTAAAATCTAATAACAACATGTGAGACTGCATTCAACGTTCAGATATGCACGATATTTTGATATGCTAAACCTGTATACGAGTTTTATATAACCATACATTTTACTACGCTGCATCAAAATCGCACTCATGACATTTATAATGGATCACACATTGTGGCTAAAAATACATCAGCTAATCCAGTTCTGCAGTACCACATCTACCTATCACTTAATCACCCTCCTGACAGAGAATGAAGATAATACCCAGGCCAATGAGGCCATCATAAGAGCAGACAGAGAGTTCAGCAGATACAACAACATAAAAAGCGTGTGCCAGAGTCCTTACAAGGATCACGGCTAAGTTGGGTTAGCACCACACTTATATAGGCCGGCATGGCATACAGGGTTGGTAGCCTAGGCACTTCCCTGCCACCTTTACGCCTCCAAAATGACCTATACTGTGTCGGGTGGGGCGTTAAACTCTACTCAATCCAAACCCAGCTTTATGCAAGGACCGATTTACTGCTGGGAGGACAGAGGGTGGCGCTCGGTGACAGGCCGAACCTGGGACCTTCCGCACCCATGGCCAGCATGCTAACCACTGAGCCATATCCACATACTAGATGCTGAATTACGGAGATAAGCCATGGCACTCTGTGACACTGGGTGATGCTACAGCCCACAAGAAGCACTGACAATTGACGCAACAATTCAGTTATCTGATAACTACTGTGAAAAGGAAACACTGGCAGCGAAACGAGAAGTGGGAGCATCAAACATTCACAACCAGCACGTGTGTGTGTGTGCAAAATATTGCGGATGACACGAAAACGAGTATAAGTGATGTCAAAGCTTCGGCCACAGCAAACAAAACCGATGATGATGACGATATGATAACGACAATGATGATGATGATGATGATGATAATAATGATAATGATAATCATAACTGACAGAAAGACTTACAGTGGTGCTGAACAGTCTGACAAACTATACAGTGAAAATGTTACATAGAATTAGTCGTGAGACAACAATTAGTTAGCAGACAACAATCATGGTTCTTGATTCTGACGACTGAAATACATTACACTAGAGCTATCGAACACATGCGATTAATTACTTTAATTGTGCGTTAATTAACAAATCATTTTGACAGGTATATTTATGTTGTATGTTGCTTTCAGCAAATGACTACACGTCTTATCTACAAGATGCAACCACTGTCAAACTTGTTTTATTCGGTTGTCAACTGAAAACAATGCTGCAACCGCAACATAATAATTAATCGTCAAATAATCGCAATTTAATTGAATACTGGAACTCCTGCTTCATAGAATTTATTTTATTTTATTTTCAGTTATTTTTTAAACTGCATTAATTTTTTTAAAATAGAAATTAATTCCTTTACATGTTAACCTGTCTGCATTAAGTTAATACGACGTAAATCGACAGCATAACATATCACTAAAACAAATAAACTAATAATGATACCAAATCATTGCAAAAGCAGTCACACATTAAATTATTAAAATGCTGGCAATATGTTAACAATATGCATCTCATGTTCAGTTAAATCTGAACACTGGCGACATCTGGTAACTGAGTGAGTAGTCTCTTTATGGCTCATTAACACATGAAGACCATTTTGTGCACTTGCATCACTGTTGCTTTGAAAGGCTATAATGCCTTAAAATTAACACAGGAATCTTTACACAAAGTCCACAAAAAACAGCGCCTAAAGCCTCATCCACACTAGGCAACTATAGTTATAGTCACTGAAAACGGCTACAATTGTACACTTTACATTGTAGAGTCACTGATTTCGGCGACTACAGTCGCCAAGCTATAGTCGCTGAGTCACCGAAAACGGTGCCATTTTCGGATACTGTAGTTGCAGAAAACGGCGACTATACAGTGTTAAGTATACAATTGTTGCCATCTTTGGCGACTATAGGCACCGATTTCGTCGACTATAACATCATCAGTGTGGACAGGGTTTAAACGTCTTGCAGTTAGCATCAGTTCATCAACCTAGTCAACAATATCTTCGGTGCAGACACTTCGCCACTTCAAACTCTCAAACTTGTGCACTGCTACTGTCTTAAGGCAGGTTTGAGAAACAGCAGCCAAAGCTGCCATTTTATCTGTAGGCCTGAACCATTTATGAGGTGGTTAGCCTCACCAATAGCACTTATAGACCACCCACCTACGCTGCCTAAATGCCTGTCATTCATGCTGGTGTTTCTCAACTTTTTCAGCAGCTTGTTGGCAATTTTTCAGGCACCACGTAACAAGTACTTACTACTTAGCCAGCCACAATTTCTGGGGGCAATAACAAATTTTTGCGAGCTGCTTGCTTAAGTTACTATACATATTGAATAATGGTAGGTGTTAAAATGGTTTTGCTAGATTGCGGACGGCGGGGCAAACAGCAAATTTGGGGGGCAGGTGCCCTCTCATCCCCCATGGTTATATGCCCGCTATCAGCCATCAGCTAACAAGCTGGATAAGTGCACAATGGCTTACCGCATGTTAGATCACACAACAAATCAAAGAATACACAGTTTGAGAGCTCAGCAGGTGTACCCTGAACGGCTTTTTTTGAAATTAAACTAACTCAAAACTGTGTCATAATGTGACTGCAACGAGAAATGTCATCCACAAACATGGCAGAAACTGACTGCGTGCATTATACCACAGTGACAACAAAGACACATCATACTGACCTAGCATCATGCTTATGTTGAGCAACCAACCTAATTCACCGTGAAAACACAACACTTCACAGCCTGGCTTTTGACAGAAAATCCATAAACAGATCTATAGCAATTCATGAAAACTGCACAGGCCTTGTTGCAATATTATGAATCAATATAAGCTAATAAAATGCTTTCCATCTGAGTAATATAACAAAACAACATTATAAAACATTACAACATATGCAGCATTTTTCTGCATATTTACGGCATCAATAAATCAGTTTGTTGATTTTATGACAACAAAAACCATTGTAAGCTAGAAATCTTCATGAACAAAACCAAATTGACAGAAATTCACGGGAAATCACACACTAAATAGTAAATGTTCACAGCACATGACGCCGAATTACACAGAAAATATCATGGCCGTGAAATTGTGAATTAGGTTGATCACTACAAATCACACACCGGCGACTTATTTGCATAACAACAACATCAATAGATATTCAACTACTCATTAGCCAGCTAGCTCATGAATATTCAGCAGCCACTCATTAGCCATATAGCTGACCAATCAACAAACAACCAGTATTAACAGCTACTACTATAAACAAGAACACAACAGCAACAACTCGTAAAACCGGACAGAAAAAAATGGCAGTGACACTTTTCACACACAGCTGATAGATGCTTTACGTTGCATTAATTACTTCAGGTGCTATTCAGATGTTTCACTACCATAACCGAACAACGTAAGTTCACACACAATTGACAAAGTTACTTCCTCAGCTAGGGCAACGCCAAGGAATTCAAACACAACAGCTGTATTAAGTAATTGCAATAATCACCGGGCTTAACAAAGAATAAAACAGTTGTAACAACTTTGGATATTCCCGCTTTGGAAACTGTTTCCAAGACAAAAGTCCGAGATGGTTTAAATTTGTTGCAGTGAGAATTTCAGACGTCATTTAACATCAGTGAATGCGGCAATAACTGTCAACTCGTTTGAACATCATATTACTCATGTATGGTAATCCATACAGACAACAAATTACTTTAATGTGCTGATCCCACAAGAAAATGCTGTCCCTCTGTACATGGCAACATTTAACAATGCATCGGACTAATGGGCTATTGGGTAACGGACTATTGGACTAATGCCTGGTTTCCAGCGTTCCGTGGCCGTTCTGCCGTAACCGTTTTGCCGTTGCCGTTACACAAATTCCGTAACAATTCCATAAGCAACGTAAGAATTACGTTGCCTACGTAAAAATTCTGTTGCGCCATTGCCGTTCCCACCTGCCATTGTGCCGTAACTGCCGTTCCGTAGCAAATAGGATCGAATCCTATTTTTGCCGTTCTGCCGTTGGTGGACAACAAATCAGCGTTGTGGTCACTTCATCCCTATATGTATACGGAAAGACATTTCCAGCAATACCGTTCTCGTGCGCTATGGCAATGGCACAATGCCACGGCACAAAGGCACAACGGAACGGCGAAACGGCAATGGCAAAACGGCAACGGCAGAATGGCAACGGAATGGTGGAAACCAGGCATTAGGGTTAGTAGTTCGTTAGCCCGATAGTCTGATGTATTGTGAAGTGTGATCCCTGTGTACGTTTCTCAAATCCTTCCTCACCACTTATCTAACTTCACCATACTTACAAAAACAATCGTCTCAGAAATATGGTAAACAATCCTTAAACTGCTGCCAACAGAAGCTGTACACTCCACATTGGGGATAAATATGGCAGATTAGTTTGACTAAGTGACCACCATGTATGAAATTAACATTAGCACTGCTCACAGTGACCTTTGCTTTTCACTCCAATCCATACCAATAACACTAAAAACTTCAAAACATAATGACAAACGCAGTCTAATATTAAACAGATAACAATGCCGTGCTATATCACGCAGCAATGGTTGACACAATTCACAGAGTCAGAAATGTGCAATTGTGCATACTACGCGCAGATGAAAACCGGCAAATATCAACATTGAACAACAGGACCGGTTTTCAAAACATCACTATTAGCTGCTATATAACAATTGTACAAGACAACTACTGATAATGACTTACATATTTACATCCTACTGACAGTTCAGTTACAGAGACAGTCGTCACGGAAACGACAGTTAATCACTGATACCATATTAACTAAAGAGTAGGGGTGTGCGTGTTTAAACGGTTAACTGTTTTGCAAATTAACCAGTAGTTTATCCAAAAGTGGCAGACAATGTAATTAAAATATACACATGAATGACTTAACGTAAGTAAGTAAGTAAGTAAGAATATTTCTATAGCGCGAATTTACAAAGTGCACAACTAGCTTGAACTAAGTAACTTGTTTCCACTTATATTAACTTAGTAATCATAGCAAAGTATGTACAAACATGGCGCTGATTTCAGATATGCAGGTTGTGATAATGCGTTAGTATTAACTACGGTAAGTGGAAAATACATAGCTCAAGTTACTTAATGGCTAAGTTAGTCACATGTGTATTTTAATTTCTGTGTTCACCATTTTCAGTTACTGTTGTTCAGCATTTTCAGTTAACTGTTTAATAACCGCTTAGGAGACTTTGTTAACCGTTTAGCAAAATGACCGCTTTGTGCATCCCTAGTACAGAGAAGTGACTGCACAAGACGACGCAGCACAGCATATATCACTAATATGACAGTATCACTGTTAGATAGCTTCACAACTTGACAATGAATATAAGGATCATATGAATAATAATACACCGGGACTGTGAAGAGAACAGAATGATTTACAATGAAAGATAACATTCACGATGAAAGTTATACGGGTGACACACACTCAAGAATCTGGTATCACAAACTTTTACAAGAAACTCACATAAGGGTGACACAAGCTAAACTTTCTGGTACCAGAAACTGCAACAAATAGAGATGTGTTCCATTTGTTGCAAGTTTCTGGTAGCAGAAGAAACTTGCACAAATTTGTGGTAAAAGAAGGTAAAAAGGTAAAGGCTGTCGATTTGTATAGCGCATTGTTGTGTACGCCAAAGGCCGGCGGTCCGGTGGTCAAGCCACCTCTAATGCGTCTCGTCACTGACCGGAGCCGCTGGCCACACAGGCCACTGCCCACAGCCTACACACACAGACCTGGGCAGCGAACCGACCGTTGGCCAGACAGCTCCAGTCAGCAGTAGGTCTCCACCTTCGTAACCCATCATTAATGGATTACTACTCATTTAACCGACCCCGGAAGGATGGCAGGCTGAGTCGGCCTTGTTGGTTGACTGACAGCGGACGCTTCACCCACACAGTGGGTACACGGCCAGCTGTCAGTCTAGCGCAGGGATAGGGAAAGCACGCAGGCAGAACCGGCGGTCTAACCACTATGCTACACCACCAACTGGTACCAGTACCAGTTTCTGCTACCAGATTCCTTAGCATGTGTCACCCCCATGTGATCGTTGATAGATGTAATGTTGCACAGAAGATGTATCAATATCTCAACATAGCCTAGTACTTGCGACAGCACAGCGCAGCTATCTGTCATTATGATGACACAGCAACAGATTCAAGAATTTCACACCAACAGTGGCTGAAAGAACGTGAAAAACTACAGGCAACTGGCAACTGAACATTCCATATTATCTCAAACTCAAACGGCAGGAATATAAAGACGGCATGAAATCCGTCACAAATTAAAAGTAATATGCGAGTCATGCGGCACAGCACCGGGACCAGATTTCAAGCACTATGTATCCACCGTACTAGTCTCAATATAAAGATGTAAATAAAACGTAATTCATCATACAATTAATTGTTCAACACACTCCGTGTGCTCAGCTGCAGGTGACTGATGGTGGCTAGCTACGGCTGTCCGTCATAGACCTCCATGTGTAGGTCAGGAAACTGGATGTCTGGTGATGAGACTTTCAGATTACTGAGCGTCTGTGAGTGCATTTGATTGATACGATCGCTCAGTGGTAGAATATTCACCATTCTTGAAAACATTTCGTCGCATGTGTCTGCCAACAACAACAACAAATACAACAACAACAACAACAACTACTACTAGTTGTAACAACAACTACTACTACTACAACTACTACAACTACTACAAAACTACTACTACAACTACAACTACAACTACAACAACTACTACTACTACTACTAGTACTACTACTATGAATGACGATGAATCGGAGGATGACTAGTTTCTTAAATGCAGATCAGTGCATGAAACAATAGTGTAAAAATATTACTAACAAACTCTACAGTTTACTACAAAAATGAGCTTATT
>Ga0209788_1000419_pt1 | contig 11195 bp, 6 predicted proteins | sample WorMetLIZISLAND1_2_FD_187415 | JGI IMG/M metagenome (GOLD analysis project Ga0209788, IMG submission 187415) | Marine gutless worms symbiont microbial communities from Max Planck institute for Marine Microbiology, Germany - Olavius clavatus LIZARD... ...
AATTATAGTTTATTGGTGAACAAACATTAGGTAATTATACTCGCCAACGTGTCCGCGGCAGTTTTCACATCCATGACCAGTCGGACCAGTCCCTACTTTTGGTCACTGGGGGGTCTGCCCGTGCATCCGCAAGTGCATTATACTGTATTCAGCGGCTGAACTATATCTATTTGAGATTTTTTAAATTGTACTGTTCCAAGACTGATTACTGACCATAGAAGACGCTTTTGTCGTCAGTGGCTGCGTTGTGGTCGGGAGGAAAACCGACGGACGGATCTGAAAACACACCAGAATACTGTCGCAAACGTAGCTTATGAACATAGTAAGTAAAGTAACCAAATACAGCGACATCAGCAATAACGACTTACGGGTTTTAGCCGATCGTACTGCTGCAGTGTATTATGATCGGCTATTGGAATGATATTGTCGTCCGTCCGTCCGTCCGTCCGTCCGTCTTTGCGCTGTGCATTTTGGCGCTCATGGTCGATATAGGGGGTTGAAAGTTGTGCTGTTAGAACGGTATTTCCTATTCACTTCTTCAGACACTTTTGCTATAGGATGTATCGTGTAGCCACAACATACAGCGAAAAACTGAACCGCCGATTTCCGAGTCTGGTATATAACCGTGGGCAGCGTGGTCACGTGACCATGGCTATTCCAGACGCGGCATTTTCGGCGGTTCGGTTCTGCAGCTATACCATGCGTCGTACGCAGTACGATCGGCCTTGTTAGCGACAGCTAGCTACGCTTCTTGTTATTTGACCGAACCTGCGTTGTTTTATTCATCGGTGAATTGCACCGGTGCACCAAAATATCCTTATAAGGATATTTTGGTGCACCGGTGCAATTCACCGATGAATAAAACAACGCACCACGACCTTCTTACCCGGAGTTAATACAGGTAAGGCCAGGTCAGTGAGGGAGGATCTGTTGAGGTTGCTGCAGCAGGCTTTTTATAGGCGGATGCCATTGCACGAGTCAAAGAAAGTCATCAGTCATCAGTCCACTCTGTCATACTCACTTAGAGACGCTATGGCAGACGACGCTGATTGGCAGATATCGTCCGTGACGTCATCGCCGCCCACCCACCGGGAACTGCGACACGTCATCGTCCAGCTGATGACGTCACGGTCACGTGCCGTGTCGTTGCAGCGCAGCACTATCCTGTCGTCGGAAATGTATGTCAGCCAGGCACCAGGTGGCACCACCGGCTTCCGGCACCCAAACGCTGCGTACACGCAAAATCATCCACATCATAATAATCAACGTGGTCAATCATTTAGCCTAGCTAATCCAGCTCGGATATAATTCGATTCTCAGGCGCAGATCTAGGAAGAAGCATACGGGATGAATTGCCCTTTTTGAAATTTCGCTAAAAATTGCCAAAATACTTGAGTTTCTGCGGCTTAATGGGTTCAAATTGCACCACACCGTGCACATACCCTTTCCAGCGCTGACATTAACGGACAGAAACATGGGCAATGCAATGTATTTGTCCATGAGAAAAGCGAAATATTGGTAGGCCTACGTTAGTTATGGGTGGCGGCGTGGTGTAGTGGTTAACGCGTTGGTCTCGATCAACTCAGTTGCTCTACATCTGGCCCGGTTACTACTTGGATGGGTAACTGTCTGCTGACAGGTACATGTAAATCATCTCGGTATATAACCATTAACCAACCACCTAGGCCAACTTAGCCTTCCATCCCTCCGGGGTAGGTAAATCGAGTACCAACCTGTCTAGTTGGGGTTAGGCGGGGCGAGTTCATTTGTGTCGGGTGGCAGGTAACTATGTGTAATCCCATATCAAGTAACCCCTCAGTCTGAGTTCTGAGATGACTTGTTCAGGAGAGCTATATAGTTTAACCTTTAAGCTTAGCCATTATGCTATATCCGAACAAGCTATACAAGCTATATACCTTATGTTAGCAGTTGGCAATGATTACCTTCATATTTGATCAGAAATTCGCGGCTTGACGTCATGTTGGTGACGTAAATGTCAAGCGCATTTGACGTCGACGTATATATTAAATTCTCTCGTCGTCGTCCGCCTCCACAGAACATCGACTCACTCGAACGATTTCCGGTTCCGGTTCGCTCGACGACGACGACGCATGACGGAAACGTGACGTCATCGGCGCCACTTCCTGTCGCCGCAGCTGATGCGGCCTGGTCGGGGAATTCAATGATGCTGAGAGTGATGCGCTGGTATTCAGCTGTCCGCAGCGACCACGGACAGGCCGACGTACCGGCTGCCTTTCGGCCGCCATTGCGCGCCATGAAGCTGGATAATAAGCCACTAGGTAGTGCGGCGCCAGGTGAGGTGGTCAACTCTGATGTCGATTTGTCACACAGAGACGGCATTTGCGTCGACACTGCAATACGCATTTGTCACATACACATATAAATACTATATATAATGTAAGAAAAACTATGCAATTTATATAGTGTGAAAGGGTGCTTAAAATTAGTATGAGAAACCTGGCTCCCAGAGCTACACCGTACAGGTTCTATACTTGTTTGCGAAAAACTATAATTTACCGTAAAATGGCCACTCAAGGCCGTTAAAGGTCATCTATCTCGGGATCAGTAGAAAGGCAATAATTGATTACATATTACCTAATAAAAATTGTGGTCTTGTCTCAAATTGTTCCGAAGTTAGCGACTTACTGAACTAAAAATCGCCTTTTCAACCACCGTGCATGCTGTCCTTCGACGCCACTCTCTTTTTGCCGGATAATAAGCATAAATATTATAGTTCCCGGATTACGTTTTTCTTGCCGCTGAGAGTACAACACTATGTGTTATGTTCACTGAAATTTTAGTGGTGCCGTGCGTATACAGTGCAACAGAGCGCGTAACGGCCGTTCAAGGTCTGCAACAGCCAACATCCACGCCTCAGTCTAAAGCGTATACAGATGTAAACTAATGTGACTGAACTTGATAATATCAGCACTCTGCAAATCTGCATGTCACTGTATTTTGACTGCATAGCACGTGAAACATAATAAAGTGGTTTTCTGCAGAAAATTCACAGACAACAGTTGAGGCAAATCACACGTCAAGAATCGAAGACGATGACTCCAGCCATCGCACGACAAGGTCCAGTCTCAGAGCATCAGAAGTCAAAGACAGACTGACAGACTGAGGCTAACAAGAAGCTCGATCAGCTATTGCTGTGATAGCCGATCGTACTGCATGCAGTAGTATGATCAGCTAATAGGAAAATGCCTGCTAGGAACACGCTGGTACAACTTTTAGCCCTGTACACCAACCCTGAGAGCCAGAATGCACAGCGTTACAGACAGACAGACAGACGGACAGACGGACAGGCGACATGATTATGCCAATCGCCGATCATATTGTGTATCAGTACGATCGGCTATAAATCACTGGTTTTGTGGGTCTTGGTATTTTAAACGACTGAGTCATCAATCTGAATTCAGATGCAGATGCTGAGTCGATTGCAGCCGCATCCAGGTCTTCATAGACGATAATTCACGCCGACCACGTGTTACCTGTACACATTTCTTAATTGGACGTGGCGCTAAGTGATCCTGTAAACGAGTCGACTCGGCAGGTAACGAACGATAAGCCTTGAGGTAACATTATACCTACTAGCAACTAATGAACAGATAACTCATTGGCGGTAATTACGAGCTGCGCCGTATCTAAATGACGGAACCTCACTCGCCCTTTGGCCAATATTTTTTTCTTCCGCTACGAAGAACGACAACGCTCAATATCATCGGTGTACCAGGGTTTGAGTCATACCCCGTGGACCTCCTAGTGGTTATAGCGACGTGGAATAATTCATTTGCAGTATACTCTCCGCTGACATTGAGAAACGGCCTTATTTGTCGCTGCTGCCAGAAGACGTGAAAAAACACAGACAGTGCGTCATTGCCGTAAAAAGTGTTATGAAGGTGTGAGTCAATGTCAGTGAGGACCAAGAAATAGGCCACCGTGTTTTTGAAAATCTTTATTCGCCATGACGTGGTAGCAAAAAAAGACAAATGAATACAAGAAAGAAATAAAATTTCCTATAACTGTATCAAATATATTGATCGATCTTCAAAATTTTAACTGGGATACTGATCATTAAATTCACAAAGATCCCAGCGCATATCAAGGGCTTCGCTACACTGCCCTGCATGTGCAAAAAGCGAGAGTTCTCGAATAGAAATATGCAGAGGCGGTTCTACTAAGTAAAAGGCAAGGGAGGCACATGCCCCCTAGATCCATTTACTGCACTTAATTCAAAGCTGAAAAAAATCCATCGATTTACAAAGCCAACATCGCCACTTTTACACCAAATTTTCTTTATTTGTCATTTAACTGTGCCACAGGTACATGAGCGTTTAAAGCGTAGACCTACATTATTACAACACACTTCCCATTTACCTGGTAACCACGCCGCTCGACGCTTACGGCGACTTCGGCGGCTTGTCGTGAGAACCCTACACTGGCGACCTCTTTGATCAGCTGTATCTCACTTTCTACATTATTAAAGTTACAGCTTACGATCTTCTGCATGTTGTTGACATTTAACAACGTATTCAGCTTTTAGTATTTTTCACATTTTGGCATTAAAAATATCGACGAATCAAGTGCGAAAAGGTGCGAATTTACGCACTATGATGGGCTATTGACACGATACTATCGTCTGTCTGTCTGTCTGTTTGTCCCGCTGTTGTCTGTGACGATGTGTGTCGTGGCACTCAGGGTTGGTGTAGGGGTTGAAAGTTATACCGTCGTTTTCCTAGAAGCAGACTTCCTATTCAGTTCATCAGACACTTTTGCTGTAGGATTATCGTTTAGTCACAAACGGCGGCAAAGATGACCGGAAACAAAAGCAGACTTCAGTTCGAAACTGAAAATAAGTAAATACTCACACTAATCGCGGGTATTCCAGACAACGGTCTGCAGCTAAACCAAACGTCGTACGGAGTACGATCGGCTACCACAGCAACAGCTGAGCTTCTTGTTAATATAAGATAGATTATTCGGCAATGAAAGCGACGATGAGCAGCAGGTATAGTTAGAACAGCAGGAACTTGCTGCCGTGCTGTCGTTGGCTACAAAGGACGTAGTTCACCGCCATATCTCAGAGAAAGCCGGTCTAATTGCATTACACTCTACAGTTGCATTTGTACCGTGCGTCACGCCAGTCTTGGTGTGATAACGGTGTGATCACGTTGGCTGCTATAGTATCAGATGTTCACATTAATATGTGGGATAGTGTGTATAGTGTATATCATCTCCATGATGCTGGGGAATGTTCCTGTGTAACATGAACCGAACGAACTCCAAAAGTGAATTAGTGCAACATAACGCTACTGTGCTATTAGTTAAATTATTGCATCTTTCCCTACATATTTTAATCACTCTACCATTTCATGCCATTCATGGCGGATAAAGTTCTATGTAGTAGCTGGCCTAAGTTAAGCCTGCACTACACCGAGATAAACAACATTATGCATGCAGTGAAAACACTCAATACAAAAGACAGTTAACTCAGCCTTCCATCCTTCAGGGGTAGGTAAATCGAGTACTGGCTTCTGTGGTTAAGGTGGGGCGTGTTCACTTATGTTGGGTGGTAGGTTACACTGTGTGATCCCATATGGCAATTAGTGACATCCCGTAGCTCTGAGTTGGAGTTTCATTAACAGCTCTACTCTTCTTAACTTAACAGTGTGCACACATTATACATAGGCTACTAACACGTTTTACAGCCAGTAGAAAAATTCACGTTTCGAAAGCTACGCAGTCCACAGTTATAAGTAGGTAGTTCGGAATTTTTTGGACTGTTATTACTTCCACTGTTTCTTTTCTAAAGAAACCCTCTCTCGCAATCTTTCTTCGTCGACTATTTCTGTCACGTAGGCGAACCGGCTACGGTCATCGCCTTTGAACCCGCTCACATGCAAGATGCCCAGACGCCGGTTTCTTGGCAACGGCGTCAGTAAAATTGCACGAAGCAATAAATAATGAATCTGCCGACACTTCAAACACTGACAGCGAATTACGCATCCAGGCTATACAGATGTCTGTGCTATACATTCAGCGACAACAATGCCAATAAATGTATATTTTTCTGCACGTTGTTACTATGTACGTCCGCGATCTCCAGGGAGTTTTCTACACCCCAGGTTTCCTCTTAGACCCCCAAGGCACCGAATTTAGCCGCCAAGCTGAATATTTTCAGCATTAACCGAAAAGCCGCCGGAAAAAAAATCCGGCTAGCCGAAAAAGGCCAGAAAAAGCAGTTGTTGTAGCCGCCGTAATTTTCGAGCGTAAAACAAGGCATTCCGATAATTTCGGTCTCATTTTTGCATAACAACATTAAGTTGGTCCTGTAATTGTGGTCTTTGCATCGACATGATTTTTCACATGACTGTTCTGTGTTACTGCAAGAAGTTTGAACAACAGATTTTGCCGACTACTGGAATTTAATATTGCAATTTTTTATTAGCTCTGCAGGCCTAGCCGGAAATTAGCCATAAATTTGATAAACTGCTGACGTTTTTGGCCGAAAAATACCTTCTCCGCAGTTTTCTGGCTTAGCCGAAAAGCAGCCATAAATCTTGATAAGCCAGCCATAAATGTACAAACATCCGGCTTGGGGGGTCTATTTCCTCTCTAGACTCTTGATAACCATTCTACTAGCTCGCCGGGTGTGTTGAGTGTTCCTTTTACAGTGCTTTCGTGAAGAATGACACGTCATGACACTCAACGGCCTACACAGACCTGACCCCCACCCTGAGCTCTTCAGTCCCCTCAGCTATCAACTGCTAGAACTGAGTCGGGCGATCTCAAGCCCGATGTAACTACACCGTGTTCCAAAAAAACCAAGCCCCCAAACTTTGGCAGTAAATTAGTCAAATCTTAACCGATTTTAAAAATTCTTTCACTGACAGACTCAGCAGGAAATTTGCTATACAGCACTCTGTATGTCGCTACACTACCTTGTGAAACATGAATGACCGAAAAACCAACGAAACGTTGGTTTTTCGGTCATTCATGTTTCACAAGGTAGTGTAGCGACATACGTTAGGTGTGGTGGACTCTGCGTAGCGCTTACGGCAAATTTCCTGCTGAGTCTGTCAGTGAAAGAATTTTTAAAATCGCTTAAGATTTGACAAAGTTACTGCCATCCAAAGTTTTGTGGGCTTGGTTTTTTGGAACACGGTGTACAGTATACCCTCCTATAAACACAGTTTGACTTCAAATGCGAGAAAATGTCGTGTAAAAGTGGAAAAAAAATAATGGAGTAAAAGAGGCCAGATAAGGAAGATGGGCAAGAAAAAGAGGTTTTCACCACCTGGAAAATTTTCTGCGACGAGCGCCCATGTCACTGTGCCCGCCGTGCGGCCGTGGGCCGAGTACCGAAAAAGAGCCTGGAATTAGAAATACACTTTCGTTTGACAATCGTTGCAACCAAGAGATACATCATTTTAAAGGCAATTTGGGTCTGCTGTTTTCAAAAATACAATGTGGAACTTCGGTGTGCAAGATTAACCTGGCAGTTTTCTGTCACGTTTTACGTTTGGATTCTGAATCTTGCAGGAAACCGCCTTAGTTGCAAAAGATATACATGTACCTTAGCCTACGTGGTTCAGACACCCACGTGAAATGTGGCTAAGCCCTTAACAAAGTTCAGAAAACAGCTGGTGGGGTAGACTACATTTGGCGGATGCATACTACCTTGTTTTATGATTGTAATAGCTCACTTTTTCATCCGAGAGACGGACGGACAGAGAGACAGACGGACGACATGCAATCTCATAACCGCGCTCTGCGTAGCATTGCGCGGTAAAAAGTGATTGTGATCACAAATCGCAGTCTCTTTCTGCGTCTTTTAAAGTAACGGACGGTAGCAACTAGCAACAAGCAGCAAGTCGAAAAGCACTTGGGCAGATGGGAGCGTTCTAAAACGCTACACAGTCGGTCAGAGCGTTTTGCAAGGACTGCTTCGAAAAACAAACGGAAAAACCAGTGACGTGATGCTGGATATGCAAGCTTTATTTCTACGCCTACGTAATTGTAAACAGAAACGCCTCCTAGTGAGCAAGGATATGCGTGAATCGTCACGTGACAAGTTTTACCAGATCGCTTGGAGCCGCTCAGATCAGTGGGATCACATTTTAGAATGCTCCCACTATTTATAGTTCGTTGCATCTTACACCGTGTAATGTAGCGTAACTCAATTAGTGACGACTGTAAATGTACTTATATCCTTATCTACCAGAAGGAAGCTGTCGTGTATAATTAATTAAATTTACTTTTTGACTGAGATTTTTACCGCGCGATGCTAGGCAGAGCTGCCACAGTATGTCGTCTGTCTGCGTGCGTTTGTCCGTCCGTCCGTCCGTCTGTTACGTTCAGGTACTGTGATCACGTAGGTTGGAATACTTCGAAAATAATTTCACGGCCAATTAGCTTACATTGAGGGACTGCTCACATCGACCCCAACATGAGCGATCTGGTCAAAAATAGGGTGGAGTTGGGGTGGGGTCGGAAGCACAAAAAACCTGCAATATCTCCGAAACTGTGTAAGATAGGAGTACAAAGCGTCTGACGGACTTATGCGACTTATATTTATAGAATATCCAACACTGCGTCGTTTCACGCAGAAAGACGTTCTCACCTGGTGAATGCACACGCATTATCTGCTTGAGATTTAAATTACGTCAGTAATAAGAAATAAACCGGAAATGAACCTTTAACGCAGTCATAGGTGAGTTCGACGTAGGCCTTGAGGTCTGATGGACAGGTAGTATGAATTCCGTGTAAGGAAATGACGGCCACACGGCACGAGCGACGGGCCGAACAGGTGCCCGAAAACAGGGCGGTCACGTCGGCGCCACAGCCGAGGTTTCCGTAGCTTTTGGCGGCGCATCGGTTGAGCCGAAGCCGGCCGTAGCGAGCGCTGCGGACGACGACCAGCTCATCGCGGCCGGGGCACGAGGCGTTCGCCGTCTCCCAGTCGCAGAATTCCCGCACCGAGCTGCCTCGCACTCCGGCCGTTGTCGCCGTCGACAGGGCCGACGTCTTGGGCCAGTCGGCAGCCGTCGGCCGCTTAGTCTTCAGGGACTGATGGCGCACCGATCTCACCGTCGTCGTTGACGTCATCAGCATCTCCAGTAAAATCAGCGACAACGTCGTCAACAATATCATGGCGACTCGTGACCTTAGCAAAGATGTCGCAGGGTCCAGCAGAGAGGAATGGTGTCTTTCAGTTGGTTATAGCTTTCATGAATATAGCGATGTCCTCTGCCGTGTCTTAAACATCAATAATGTTGCCCAGTCACAGCACCTGGACGTATGACGGACGACATTGCCGTCATGGCGACTCGTAACCGTGGTAACGGCGTCTTCCCGTTGCTATAGTAACTCACAATGAAGTCTGCCGTATTTCACACGTCAGCCGTTCTGTTCGGAGGTACACAGACCATACAACGCGCTTGTTACGACTCTCTGTAGTTCGCGCGTCATGAATCATACATATTAAAAATAATACACATATACAATGTGGGTGAAAAAAACACCTACGGAGACTTTTGTCTATATCTTCAATAATTATTATTGACAATTTTTTTGAAAGGGAAAGAGGGATGAGGGAAGGAAGGGGAGATGAATGTCTAATCCACAGAATTATGTAGACCCTAGCGCCCCCCTGTGAAATTCAGTAAGAATTTTACCTCTTAAACGTCGCTGATTACGGCATGCGAATGAAATCTTGTAATACTGCACTTACACCGAACTGAACGTATACTGCAACGTACTAGTATGGCAACTTAACGTTGCTGTCTTTATTATTATTTTTACACATGTATATTTTGTTCTACTTATTTTCTTATCTCTGCTACCATTTCATCGTGATTAAAGTTAGGAAATGTTTCTATACACAATAGGGCCTCACATCCTTATTATCATCGTGCTTCTGATGGATTAGCTGTAACTTTATTGCACGTCAGACGCTATAGCTGCGGTACTCTAATGTGCGGCAAAAGTAATTGCATTACCTGGTGCGCCGAGACACACGAGACACACGAGACTTCAACAGCATTAGCTAGCGGAGATAGCCATCCGGTCGCTATATAATAAGTATAATGCGAAGCCGGGCAAATGCGAGCCGTCAGACGGAAGTCTTTGGACTCGGGCGTCTAATTACCTCGGTGATGTCACGTGATATAAGTCACGTGTGTCGGCTGACGTCATTGTGATGTCGTTAGCAGTATACGCTATCTGACGAAGCTGCGCCGGCAAATGAACAGTGATTGTGGACGGACAAAGCTGACGCGGCGGTGCAAGCGCGCTGCTGCTGCTGCCTATACTGATAACGCCTCCGCCTTGCTCTTGTATGGAGCCAAGCGCCGCTCATCCACTCATCTAGGCTACAGGGTGGCCCGAAAAAGTAACCTACTAAGTTCTTATCACAACTGCATCAGATGTTGACCGATTTTCAAGCTGTACATCGTAATAGGTGTATGTTCTACTGTATATTTTTATCGTATTGTATGTCTGCTAATCTCTCATTTTATCGTGCATTTCTTTTTATCTTTGTATTTTTGTGTGTATTTTATGTATCGTATTGCATCTGTTACCATTTGGCGTAATAAACGATGACGATGATTAAAGACATTTAATATTTTATTACAAGATCAAGTTAATTTACATTACAAAGTTCCGTAAAACCACTAATTTACACTCAGTTTTTAAATTAATAAGTTACTAAGTAAACTAGCAATCCTGCACTATAGTTAAAGCAGTTCAATTAAAAAGAGATGGACAGAGGAAGAGTCAAAGATTAAAGTCACAAACTAAGAAATATGTAGTTCAGTTTTACCACTGCGGAGAAGTTCCTGTCTAGGAAAGGCGTTGGATCATTGAGAATCACATATCGGTTGTGAAAAATTTTAAAGCCTGTGAGATGTGGAGGGATCTTTACTGATTACTTTGTTGCATCATTACAACTGCCGTGTGTGTCAGTAAAGAATTTCGATGATGAATCAATATAGTTGATGCAGTTATGGAACTTGGTGCTTAGGCCTCTGTACTTTTTGTGGACCACCCTATTTTGCACGAGGGGCGTTAAAACGCGCTTTCGCTTTGCGCTTTGCGCTTTGCGCTTTTCACTTTGCGCTTTTCACTTTGCGCTTTTGTCAGGGCCAATTCACACATTTTGGGAAAAT
>Ga0209788_1000421_pt1 | contig 11184 bp, 13 predicted proteins | sample WorMetLIZISLAND1_2_FD_187415 | JGI IMG/M metagenome (GOLD analysis project Ga0209788, IMG submission 187415) | Marine gutless worms symbiont microbial communities from Max Planck institute for Marine Microbiology, Germany - Olavius clavatus LIZARD... ...
AGAATGTTCTCACTGTGACTGTGCATTAACAGTAGCTCATGTGCTCCTCGAGTGTAACCACTATAACGTGGTAAGACAGAGATACTTCAACGTTTCTTCTTTGCATGAATTATTCGACACGGTCAACACCCAAAATATTCTTGGATTTATTAGAGATATTGGGCTTTATCGTCAAGTGTAACTTAACTTCTATTCGGCTAATCAATTTCACTACTGCTACTGTTTTTAAACCTATTGTAAATACTTAATTTCTTTGCAATTTTAATAGTATGGCACTGCATAGCCTATACTGTGCTGACGCACCGTTAAGAAACTGCTCACTCACTCACTAGTAGTATTGCTAGAGGTGGGCGGGTGTGAGTGAGTGAGTGAGTGAGCAGTTTCTTAACAGCACATCAACACATGAAAAGCCATTTAGTGCCATGAATGTTATGAATAAAAGCATCTATGTATAGAAAATAATAAACAAAATAGATAAAAGGAAGAGTGCAATGTCTAAACTATTATACTAAGCTGTTAGTGGTGGATGGTAGTAGTAGTAATAGTAGCATAATTCGGTTACCTCAGCACGGTTGCGTAATGTCTGTTCAAAGTCGTACTTGGCCTCAAGATCACGGATCTTTGCCTCAAGTCGTGTGACGACCTCGGTGTCAACGGTTGAAGTTTCCAGGTAATCAACCCGACTCTGCAGTGACGCGGCATCTTCTGTCAAATGCTCCTTCTCTCGTTGCAGTGTCTCGATCTGCTTGGACTGTTCTTGGAATGTAATCAGATCGACCGAGTGCTACATGCACAGACGCAAACAGTCAAGCACACATACTGCGTGAGATAAGTTCTCACAGGCAATCACCTGCACTGATACTGACAACTAAAAACAAACAAAAAGTTTTAAAAATACAAAATAAACAAACTGGCCCTAGATAAGAAAAATGCACCAACTGTAACGTGACCTTGTAGTTTTCACGACTTTACGTCATATTAAGGATCCTTTGTTTACTATTATTAATCGTTATCGCACATTTTATTACACACACAAACACATACAACAATTTACTCTTTTGATAACTCTAATGATTTCGTCAATTCTACAAAATGTTATCTCAATTATTCAGAGTTAAAAATAATAATACTCTTGACACGAAAACGTATGGTTTTTATAATCGGAGAGTAAGTACAATATGATGCAATACAATAGAAAGTAAACTAGAAGTAGAAATCGAACAAATGAACAAATGATTGTACCTGTTGTACGGCGGCTTTAAACTTCCTCATGAGTTCATCAACTTCTTCATCATTCTCTTCCATTCTACCCTGAAGTTCATTCTTCTCACGACTCAGAAGAGAACATTTCTCGTCAGCCTGTGATAAACACAGAGATGACAACTGCAGTGAATACAACCATGCTCAATGTCACAATCATCATATCATATCATATCATATCATCTAGATTTGCTAAGGCGCCCCCATCTGTAGCTCAGAGGCACCGTACAAAGTACAATATAGGCTAAATAGTACAACTAACAGATGATATGGTTATAAAATGCAATGTTAAAATAGTGAGTCTTAAGTTTGGATAAAAAGTTGCTATAACTTTCGGAGTCACGAACATTGTCTGGTAAAGAGTTCCAAGAAGACAGTGCTGCAACAGCAAACGCACGGTTAGCTAAGTGTCTATGTGTTCTAGGGATAATGTAGTTTCCCCGAGTGGTCGATCGGAGACGAGTGTCACTACAGGGTACACACAGTTCGGATAAGTACGAAGGAGCAGTGTTGTGGTTGATTCGGTACATCAAGCTGCATAACGTTTATACAGCATAATCAGACAGACCACTATGCAGGCACATTGATTCATTCATTCATTTGTGGCATGCAAGATCGGTCGACTGCGCATCACCTGAAGCGACAACATTACGAAAGGATAGTGGAGTCACATGGGAAGAGGCCCTTCTGTTGATGACCAACAAGCAAGAATGGAGGAGCTGGATTGCCCAATGTGCCAGACACGAAGGACGAAGGTCTAAGGTAAGGACCACTATGAGTGCATAGTGCCAGATGTAGACATCAATCTCCAGAGTGGACGATTCCTAGCCACATCGATTGCTTCGCTCTGGGACAGGTTCACTGATTCCAGGTCCTGCTGGGTAGTCTTTATCCACGTAGTATGGGGGCGTCCCAGTGGTCTCCTCCAGTTCTCCGAGGGGAAGCTGTTAAGATCTGCTTGGCATCTGATTCGTCCGGCATTCTCACAATATGGCCGAACAGGGAGAGACGCCGTGCTTGAACAGCCACACGGCAGGTCAAATTAGTGACAGTGGTTGCCCTAGCTGCGATGGCCATGCAACTTCCACTTCTTGTCTCGATGCATTTCCCCCACTCTGGTGCTAACTTGTCAGTAAATTGTTGCTCCCGCCATCGGCTCATGGTGGTGATAGCTTGTCACCAGGATAACATGTCACTCATACTGGCATTCGGATGTGTACTTGTGTAAATGCTGCCCCTAACTGTGGGAGCACTTTTAGCACCCTTCTTGTCAACCAAGCCGAAGTGTGTTAAAGCACTGAAGGACAACAAGATATCAAAGCAAAATATTTTACAGGCTAAACGACGTTTGTAGCACTCAGTCATCAGTGTCAGATCAGTGAGTGAGTAGCTTCTTAACGACACATCAGCACATAAAAGGCCATTCCGTGCCTTGAGCGTACCGAGTAAAAGCAACTAGTGTCAGATCACAACTACTATTAGAGTTCATCAGACAATCATAAACATACATGTAAACCGTATCCACCTCCTGATATGGTTTACATGCATGTTTATGTTTATATTAGAGTGCATCAGACCAACACAAAATATATGTAAACCATACCCACCTCCTGTTTGGACTTTGTCAGAGCTTCAAACTGTGTCTGAAGGTCTTGCAACTCCATCTCCATCCCCTTGCGTGCTTTAATGGCTGCAGCCGTAGCCACCTCAGCATCTTCCAGCTACCAGACAACACACACACAACATCTTAATGGGCATTTTCCAGGCAAACCAGGATTAGCCAGTTGCCATCTACCAGCATTAGCAATAGGCAACGCGGCGCAATTAGTGGCTGCCCACTACCTGAACAAAGGACTTTGGACCCGCACTTGCCTTCATCACACATGTTGCCCAGTAATGACTCACTGTTTTTAGCGCGTGACAGCATATATGCTATAGCGCGCTATATGCCATCGCCCGTCCGTCTGTCTGTCTGTCTGTCTGTCCGTCCGTCAAACGGGTGGATCAGTCAAAGACGTTTGAAGTTAGGATCACGCAACCTTCACCACAGAGTAGCTCCATGACTCTAGTTTGCTGATGCTTAATTTCAAGGCGAAATTCGAAACGGAAGATAGGGAGCGGGGGCGCCGAATAACACAGGGGTATGAAAAAAATCGCCCATTATACTGCGGCGAGTATTGTATTATGATTCACCAGGCGGCGCTGTCGCGCGCTGACGTTTGCGATAGCTAGGCTTTCTTGTAGTAGCGAATATTACCGGATACTAATTGCTACTGATTTACATATCCTGGAGAGATGGCAGTCTGAATAGGGGATTTTCATCTAATATGCAAATTAGCTGCTTCTGTCGGGCAAAAAATGTAAACAGTTGCTATGTATCGATATAGTGATCTGCAAAAACTAAAAAAAAGACGATACTGTTCAAATTTGTCGCGTTAAAGTATTCTTGACGAAAATGTAAATAGTAATCGTTCACTAAGAAACGTTTGTTGGACTATCTTTGTTTACAATACACCTATCATTGTGCCCGAGGGAAACAGTTATGCGCATGCGCACATAAATTATGAAAAGGGTCTATTGGCCGGAGCACCATAAGTGCTCAAGGTTATTACTCTGTCAATCCATGCATATTTACTAGAAGAAAAATCATACCAAATTTCATCCCAATCGGATTTGAAACAATAGTGCCTTAGGCTTTTTTGCAGAGTGTCGTCCCAACAAGCACAAGAACAAGAACAATTAGATGAGTAGTGATATTGGATCAGTCCCTGATCTAAAATTCAAGAAGAAGTAGAAGTATTCTTTTAGACTGTTTTCATTTAAACCATGTAACATTGATGATAATTCTAATTATTACAGGAGAGAAATGCTGGATGCTGGTACCTGGTTCCGCAGCTGTTTAACAGTGGTACGGCTACCAGCTCCTTCACGGTTTTTCTGCAGCATCAGCTGAGCATCTTGAAGTAGAGCCTTCGTCCGCCGCAGGTCACGCCGTAATGCATGTTCCACATCTGTCAGAAAAAATCCAGTTGACAAATATATATTCAAACACCAAGAAAAAGACATTAAAACTTTTCAAAGGTGCATGTTCACATTTGTTCACCTTGTAAGGCAAGATTTTATTCTAGAGCAATTTTTGCTAGATATGATGCTGCCAACTACTACTCTCGGTTTTGACTTAACCGGCCTATTTGTCTGACTTTTGGAACATAATAAGCAACAGCCTTCACCATTGCGTGACAGAGAACAACTGACATTCACAATATTCCAGGGCAATCAATGTACACAACTGCACAGCTTTCAGACTTGTTACCAAAACCATCTCTCAACCAGGTTTCAATAGTTTTGCTAAACCAGTTTCAGATTTGCAAATCAAATGCAGAAAACCACCGAATCCGAAACCGGTTTCAGTTAGGTTTCAAAAATTCAAATGCACCCTTAGACTAGAAACAAAGAGAGATGGACCTTTGTCTCTGGCAGGTTTCTGTTCACTGAGCGTCTGTATCTGTCGCTCGACTTCACGTTTCTCACGAACCAACTTCTGTCTCTCGTCGTGTTCTTCTTCCAGCTGCATCTCCAGCGTCCGCACCTACCAGCAACATGTCATCATTACTATCTATTCACTATTATTAATAAAGAAAAACACAAATCATAGCCACAAGAGGGACGCACCTTTGAAGTCAAATGGGAAGGAAGCCCACTTGACCATGTCAGCATTCTCGACCCATCATGCCAGGTTCATGGCGGCATGCTGTCCCCAGCCAAAAACACTGTCATCCTTCACTGCTTTCACACTGCTCACTGGGAAACAAATAGGGTGGGTAATCAATCTCGGTATGTAACCGGAAACCCAGGTCAACTCAACCTGGTCGTCCCTCCGTGGGTAGGTGCAATGAGTAGTAGCTTACAGGCTGTGGGGTGAAGGCCTCATATGGATGATTGGGGTGGGTCTGCATGCTGCACTGTAGGTCCAACTGTTTGCTAGGGTGGACAATGGATGTCTACATAATGTGCTGTGGTATCATTAGCTCATGCCAATCAGCTGCCACTTCTGAGGTTGTAAAGTGCTTCTGGTCGTGAGTCTGACCAGTGTAAGCACTAGTGCTATACCAAGTACCTGACCTTTACCTTTTTACCTTTACACTGAAGTGACGCCACAGCAGCTGCTGCTGCCAATGATCTTTTTCTTTGCATTATTTCAAAACTAAACTCGTGCTGTTGCAGTACCACTTTTTACAGACCAGTTGCCCTAACTGTCACTCAACCAACACCATCAAGGTACTGAAGGGTGACTGAATATGGATTAAGTTTATGAAATGTTTATCTACAAGGTCCCAGAACATAAAAAGCACCAAGCACTATTATAAAGTTCAACCGCAATCTACAATTACAGAATATGAAAAACATACTTTCTTCTGAGTTGAGGCTTTGATGCTTTCCAGGTCCAAATCCTTCTCTTCCAGTTCCTTGATATGCTGCTGCTTCAGACGTTCTTGACCCATCTCAAGTCTCAACTTTGCCTACAAGACAACATCAAGATTATTTTACGAACCAACTTCTACCCCTCCAAGCGCGTATCACAAATCTATAACTTGTGCGCTCATGGACATATGCACTCTCTCCCCAGTTAAGATGCCTAATTTTTTTTAAAAAGTTTTATAACCAAGTCTTTTTTAGTTACAAATAGTTGTTCTTTTATCATTGTCTTGTTGCCTTCTATGTTTTACCATTTACTTAGCCGTAACATATATTTTTAAAATTTACTATTGCCGTCCTTTATTTGTATAATAAGCTTGATTTTACTGTACACCTGCTATGTTTTTCATGCTTTTTATTGTTCACTTACATCATATTATCTAACACTGGTGGGATTGTCACCTGTTTATTAAGGGCAACTAGACTTCACTCGACATGATTCCACTGTTTGTGACTCCTGCTTCAGAAAAGACTAAGGCAAGCTGCTCTGGCATTATCTGGCAAAGCAACATCTGACAGAATCCAGACCTGTTCAAGCTGCTGTATCGTTCCAGCTTGTTCATCAAGTTCTTCCTCCTGGTCTTGAACTTTGCGCTCAAGTTCATTCTTTGTCTGACGTAATCTCATCACCTGCGGCACAGTGACCAGCATCCAGTATTAGACTAAGACGACTCAGGTAACAATCAGACAGCAATGTACTTCTATAAGCTTATTAACCTGAACACAGCAACAAGACAAGTAGAGAATGGTATCTTTAAATTTTTTTTAAAACAGAGATCCCACGTTAGATTCAGTCATGTGCAAATTATTACTTATTGAAAAAAATTGGTGATCTACAGCAATTTCTTTTTCTTTTAGAGTCTATCCACTTTATTTTGGATGGATCTTGTAACAGGCTACACAGAGAATACAGACATTCCCGACACACATACATGACCTTACAAAAAGCATTTTGAGAGCTAACTGATTTAAATCTGTGAAATCATTTTCTGCAACAGAAACCACATTCACATATGCATAAGCAGATATTAACTAAAAGACTTTCAAGATATTTGTTGTTTTCACGGTTTGCTGAGGTAATATTCATTAATAAGTCAAATAATGAGCACAACCATAAAACACCAGAAGCTAACAATTACCTCTTTGTCGTCTTTCTCAGCCGTCGTCAACTCTGACAACTCATGCTCCAACTTTCTCACTTTGTCTACATTCATCTCCAGGTCCATCTTCAGGCACTATAATGAGAAACAACGTTGTGTATCAATGCTATTAGACAGTAAACATCAGCAGGCATGTGTATTACAGCACAGCATAAATGTTCATTACAATGGGACAGATTCCACAAGAGGCAACATTATGCAATGCCACCAGTCTGTTTAACTATGTCCAACGAAGGGAAAGTCATACAAAGTTTGATATTCACATGACATTCATTCAACCGCCAATTATTCCAGGTTATGCCAAGTTTGCCACAAGTAAACCTTTGGGAATTGCTGGAGCAAGACATTTTGCACAGTTGCAAAACGAACAGCATCAAACTGCTGAATCATAAAGTTCAATATTGTCAGAAATATTACCAGATTATCAAAATCACTAACGTATCCAATCAATCAACTTGTGCATGTGCAGCTAGATCCTGATTTCGGTCTAAATAATAACAAAAATAACACTAATAATAATAGTAAGCTCGTAGAGTCAGCAGGCCACAAAACTGGAGCAGGAGCTTGGGAGACGCATCTCAGCCACCACTGAGGACAACAAAGAAGCAACCTTTCTATTTCAGAAGCTGTCCATAGCTCTGCAAAGGGGAAATGCAGTCTCATTCTTGAGCACTTACCTGCAAGATTGATCTGCCATAACAGTCACTTACACCTTTTGTTAGTTTTAAAGCCTGCAGTGGGTGAAAAATAATAATAAAAACATTTATACAGCACCATACATTAAACTACAGAGGTAATCCATCACAGTATGGATACTGGCGAGTTAAGAACCACCGAATTAATACTCAAAGGCAACTGATAGACCTGTATAAATAGATTACATAAAACAAGAAGGCATCATTACTTTGAGTTCTTGGTCAGCTGAGTATTTCTCAGCTGCAAGTTCGTCCCGTTCTCGTTGCAGCTTATCACGCAGTTGTTTCTCCGACTTCAGTGAATCATTCACTTTGGCAAGTTCAACGTCAAACCTTAACAACATACATCACCGCACATTAACTATACTTCGGTGGCTTGGTGGTGCAGTGGCTAGCGTATTGGACTCGTGATCGGGAGGTCGCGGGATCAACTCCCGGCCGCTGCATTGTCGGGCAACGACTTTGGGCAAGTTGTTCACACCAGTGCCTCTGTTCACCAAGCAGTATAATTTGGTACGTTGTGAGGGCTTTCATGTCAATGCACCTGTATGTGGCAGCCAACTGCATGGGTCCAATGAACAAGGGGGTATTGTAGTAGCGGTTCTGCAGCGATTGGATTATAGAACCGCGATATAAATTATCTACTTTACCTTTTTTACCTTTTATACATGCCATACCAGCACATTACAGCACCAAGAAACAGCACTGCAGCTATGCATTTCACACTTTTCTTGTTTATGCCCTTCTCCAGGGAACTTCCCAGAATAACTGCACACAAACCTTACATAATCAGATATACTGAGATACATATTTTCTGCACACAGAGTATGTCTTTTGTCATTCTAACTGGTGCAGTGGCCTCCATACAACAAATACACAAACTACATAAAGGGAGTTCAAGGTCATCCAAGGTCAATCAAACCTACTATTACTTATCAGCAGCAACCTTGAGCCCATCTTGCACCATTTTGGAGATATATGGAGACTTAAAGGCTAAAAATTGTCACTTATACCCATCTATGCATTCAGCATTATATGCGTACATTTGTAAACTATTTCAGGATGAGGCATCTAATCATTGGTTAAATGTAAACAAATGTGAACACTCTGTGTTTCAGGAACAATTCTGTAAGTCATGGAACATTTCAATCATGTGGTTACAGCAATTATAACTTTTCTTCACTTAGTACAGAAAAAGAATAAGGAATAAACGAAAAAGCTGATGAAATTTTGTCAAAAAAGTAAAGTTTGTAGATTCAGTTGACTCACTTCCTTTGTTTCTTCTCAAGCTCGGCATTCCGTCCGACCTGCTCTTCCAGGTGAAGACGTAGATCAGCCATGTCCTGGTTCCCACGCTGCAGCTTACGTCTGATGTTCACCAGCTGTCGACTCAAGTCCTCGTTGTCAGCCACTGACTCGGCCAACTGCCAACAAATAAATTGTAGGCATCCATATCAACAGATTCTAATGTAAGTAAGTAAGTAAATTTATAGAGCGCACAATGTCGGAGGAGAACCATCGAATCTTACGCGCTGGGGTGGCTGGGTGGGTGCGGCGCTACGAAGGGTCGAAGGCTAATTTATAGAGAAAAGTTTTGAGTCGATGGCGGAAACCAAATATGGAGGAATTTGTTACGAATGTGAAAAGGAAGAGAGTTCCAGGTGGTAGGAGCAGCTACAGTAAAACTGTGAGAACGGAAGCATGTGCGGACACGTGGGACAGCCAACAAACTACAGTCAAATGATCAACAGGTTGGGAGTTTGACTCCTGCCCGTGCATTGCCGGGTTAGTACTTGGACGGGTAACTGTCTGTGGGCGGGTAAACCATCTTGGTGTGTAACCAGTCACCTAGGTCAACTCAGCCTTCCATCCCGCCAGGTAAATCAAGTCCAGCCTCTCTGGCTGGGGTTAGGGCAGGGTGTGTTCAGTAATGTCATGTGGCAGGTAAGCAGGTAACACTGTGTGACCCCATATGGCAAGTGATCCCTTAGCCGTGAGATGGAGTTTCATTAAGAGCTACATCGTTTAACTTCTAACTTCAGCTTAACTAAGCTTATATCTAACTTGTGGTAGTTCTCTAACATTGTAAAACTAGTTTGATTTAAAAGCACAACTACTGAATGACACACAACACAAACCTTTCTGTCGAGCACTTTCTTGGCAGTTTCGTGCTCTTCTATCTCCTCTTCATGCTGGCGCTGAAGTTTCTTCCTCGAGAACTCCGCTTCTCTACGTGTGCGCTCCAGCCGCTCTCGCAATGCGCTATCAGCATCTGACATTTTAAACATAATATCACCACCATCATCACCATTAATACTGTCCATTTTAACTGGCCAATTTTGCTGGAGTTATTTGGTTTCCACTTTCCACGTTGGAGTAGGTATCCAAAAATGAACTTATGAGAATTTTTTGGAGCTGAAATTTCTTGAGGCCGAATGAACTCTCATCACTGACCAAAAAACATCAAAGCACTAAAAAGGAAATTTTGGCGTAATGAAAAATGAAATATCATCATATATACATGGCGTGGTCACGTGGCCACAAGCTTATGCTATATTTTTTGTACTGGTGATGCCACAGCACACAAATGTATATTACTGTCCAGCATCTAATATATGTCATGTATGCGTATTGCGTATGTGTATACATATTACACACAAGCACTTAAGCAGATATTTTACTGAATTTTAAAATAACACTATAATAATTAACAAATACAAGCAGACTGACATGCAAATAGTGTATGCTTTGGTCAGTGTTTAGTAGTTAACAGGCGATGTATTAAACAGTACCATTGGCATCTTCATCATCAAGCTCATTCTCCACGGAGGCAGAAAACATTTGAGCATCGAGAAGTTCCATTTCTGTTTTCTGCTGCAGCTGCTGCAGATGAGATAATCGACTCTGGACACATCATAAAACATGCTGCACTGTGAACAACACAGAAACAATGTTGTCATTATCATCATCATCAACATCAATGTCATTGACGTCGTCATCATCATCATCATCATCAACATGGTGGTCAATTGTCATTGCCAAATGCCAATCATCAGTCATGGCCATCAATCAATTACTAATCATCGATCAAGCAACAAAGGCATCAAAATAAAAACCTGAAGTTCTTTGACTTCTTTGTCAAGTCTAATCCGTTCAGTGGTTTCAGCCTCAAGCATCTCAGCCGTCTGTGTTGACGTTGTGTGCTCATCCTGGTAGTCAGCCGCAAGCTCCGTCAACTGCATGATACATACTCCAGCAATAAACAATAATAACAATAATAATGTTAACCATAAAATTTAACATGCTAACTTTACACGTTAATAATTAATTTTGTTTTGATACAGTTGTGCATAATTACAAGTACTCGTTCTATAGACAGTGGACTGGAAGTGTTAACAGTGTCGTGCAATATCTGAGTAGTGTTGGTTGCATGTATTAGGCCTACGTTTGATTATGTTCATTGTCTTTTTCTCTTATTTCTTAGTTTAGTGTGTTTTTTTAATTTTTTTTACTACTTCTATGGACCTGCTGTGTCTGAAATAAAACTATGATTGATTGACTGATTGATTGATTAATAGCTGACTAAACAACAG
>Ga0209788_1000424_pt1 | contig 11158 bp, 14 predicted proteins | sample WorMetLIZISLAND1_2_FD_187415 | JGI IMG/M metagenome (GOLD analysis project Ga0209788, IMG submission 187415) | Marine gutless worms symbiont microbial communities from Max Planck institute for Marine Microbiology, Germany - Olavius clavatus LIZARD... ...
ACGAAAGGCTCGGCCATGCGACACGGCGTCCAGTCATTGCGGGAGTCCTGGTGCCGCGCGGAGTGCGCGCCGGGATGGACGCAGGAGGAACGCGGGCCGCCGAAGGCCATGGCCGTCGCCTAATTTTGTGCACCCGAAATCGGACGGACCCCATTTCGGGTTTCGCGAACAATGGCGACGCTCCGGAAAGGCATGTTGCGGGTTGCCCACCTGCCGGATAATCCGGTAGGCTCAGTTGTCGTCGAGCTTGAGTCCCTTGCCCTTGGTGCCTTCGAGACTGAGCAGGCGACGGCTCTCGGGATTCTTGCTGGCCTTCATCTGCTCGAGGTTCTTCGAGCTCACGCCCTTGTCCGGATCGGCGAGCTTGATCCGTTGACCATAGAGCTGTGACCGGTCGCCGGTGAATGCGTCACAGCGGCCGGACTCGAACCTCTTTACGACTTGGTCCGAGGTATCGAAGACAACCGGCTCGTACTCCATGCCGTGGGCACGAAAATAGTCTAAGGTTGAACTCGATGGTGGTGCCGGCGAGGACGCAGACCGCCGCGCTATCGAGCTCCCGAGCGCTCTCGACCCCGAGCCCTGTGGAGATCAGGAAGCCCTGACCGTCGTAATAGGTAATGCCCGTGAAGTTGAGGCCAAGCGCACTGTCTCGGGTCAGGGGCCAGGTCGTGGTATGCGACAACATATCGATCTCGCCGGACTGGAGAGCCGTGAAACGCTCCTTGGCCGTCAGCGGTGTGAATTCGACCTTATCGGCATCGCTCAGGACGGCAGCCGCCACGACCCGGCAGATCTCCACGTCCATACCAATCTACTTCTCTACTTCCCGGTACTATCCACACTCGAGAAGCCAGTGGATTATCCGGCATTGATACCGCACTACAGCTTGCCACGGTAATCCGCTATGTGCGGGTTTGGGGGGTATTGCCTGAAATGGAACAGTCGGGCCTCACTAAAGAGACTGTTCCGCGTCTACTGCGCGCGCACCATTTACTCTCGTCCCACCGGTCATATCGGAGTAGGCGCCGGTTTGCCGGCGCTCGGGTCGGTTTTCCTGGAAGCCCGTCAGGTAGCCTGTTTACAGGAGGCCGCCTGATATGCGAATTTGTGTCCAATCGGCAGGAGCCAATACGAGGTTCGGTGGTGCTTGATTGGCAGTGGTAGACTTCCTGTTGAACCTTTGCTCTTCGATGGGGCAATCGCAAGATCGACATGATAAAAAAGCGGCTTGGAGAACGCGACGGTTTAGGCCGGATCGAGAGGCGTCGGGGTGAATAAGTTCACGGGTGACCATCAGTAAGTCGTCCAGCGTAGCCGCAACGTCTTACGCAGCTCCGGACGAGGACCTTCTGGGCTGGGGTGAGGGTCGTCTGCGAGCGATGTGGTGTGTGAGTGCCATCGGCAACGCCATCACGGTGCTTCCAGCGACGGATGGCATCCTTAGTAATACCTGACTCCTTGGCAATCCGGGCGACGGGCTGGCTGGATGCTTGAATGCTTGAATAAACGGCGAGACTTCGGGGTCGTGGTCGCATTGGCATGGAGATGGATGTTCATAGCGTTTTCTCCGCGATCGGCAGGTCCGCAAGCCGCTCCATGACCTCTCAGGCACGCGATAAGGCCCCGATTTTTGCTTCTATGTAGTAGCCGTCCGGGACCCGATGCCTCGATGAGCCCCGCGGTTTCTCCGATGAATAATTCGACCTCGAGATCTCTAAAGAAAGTCGTGATGAACAAAAACACCAAGCCTGAATGGGCACCACAGGGCGTTGGCAAGGAGTTTGCCGGCCGGGTCATGGGCGGCGTATCGGGGGGGCATGACGGTATGCCAGGGGCGGCGGGCAGTCGGGCCCGGGCCGCTAAGACCGATGTTCCGCGCCGCCGTCGCTTGAGCGTGGAAGAGTATGTGGACGGGGTGGTGGCCGGTGACCGCAATGTGTTGGGTCAGGCCATTACTTTGGTGGAGAGCAACGCGCCCGCGCACTTGGAGCTCTCCCAAGAGATGCTGCGCCGGGTGCTTCCCCGGGCCGAGCGTTCCATTCGGGTCGGTATTACCGGCGTGCCCGGTGCGGGTAAGAGCACCTTTATCGAGACCTTGGGTCTCCACTTGTGCGAGCAGGGCCATCGGGTGGCGGTGTTGGCGGTGGACCCGAGTAGTAAGGTGACCCGCGGTAGTATCCTGGGCGACAAGACCCGCATGGAGCAGCTTTCCCGGGATCCGCGGGCCTTTATCCGTCCTTCCCCGTCTTTGGGGACCCTGGGCGGTGTGACCCGCAAGAGCCGGGAGACTATTCTGGTTTGCGAGGCGGCGGGCTTCGATGTGATCCTGGTCGAGACGGTGGGTGTTGGGCAAAGCGAGACCACGGTCCGTTCCATGGTCGATTTCTTCCTGCTGGTGATGATCGCGGGTGCGGGCGACGAGCTGCAGGGCATCAAAAAGGGCATCATGGAGCTGGCCGACGCCCTACTGGTCAATAAGGCGGATGGCGATAACAAGCCCCGCGCCAAGGCCGCCCAATTGGAATACAATCGGGCCCTGCACTATTTGGCCCCGGCCACGGACGGATGGCAGACCCGCGCCTATTCTTGCTCGTCATCGACCGGGGAAGGTATCCCCGAGCTGTGGGCCGTAGTCGAGGCATTCCACAAGCAGACCCTGGACTCGGGTGTACTTGAAAAACGCCGGCGTGCCCAGACTCTGGATTGGGTCTATTCGATGGTCGAAGAGCACCTGCGTTCCAGCTTCTTCCAACACACGGGGGTCGAGCGGATCCGGGCCGAGGTCGAGCACCAAGTCATGTGGGGCCGCCTACCGCCTACGATCGCGGTCCAACGCTTGATCGCCGAGTTCGAAGGTAACCGCGGTCCGTAGAGTACCCTGGGGGTACCTTGAAAAGTTCCATCCCTGGAGTTTTTCAGGTCGCAAAACGAAAATGCGGCTCTCGCTTTGCTCCTGGCCTCCAAGCACCGACATGCTTGCAAGCGGGCGGGGTATTCCTACCCTGAATGTTCTGAGGGGTCCTCAAACCCGCTGAATCCCGAGCGCACAATCGGGCCGAATCACCACCGGACTGTCCGTTATACCCGTCGCACATGGGTTTTGCGGAAAGCGAGGTGCGTTTATCGTACCCGAGAGCTAGGCGCGACGAGGAGGAATAGCCAGCCCTATTGCGACGAGTCGCAACGCCGCTATTGGGTGCGAGAGACGGGCATATCGCGGCGGAAAATCCATATGTGACGAATATACATCATCCATCATGACGATACGCAACTCGAGTCCTCTCGATCGGATACTGGTCAATCTGGACCAAGCCGTACGCACCCTGTTCGGTCGACCACAAGCTACCGAGCGGCCCAATCCGGCGGCTGGCCTCGCCGAGGCCGAGCTCTCGGAGCACGAGCGCAAACATATCGCGCGCCTGATGCGAGTCAACCATACCGGAGAGGTGTGCGCCCAGGCCTTGTATCAGGGCCAAGCGCTCACCGCCCGCTTGCCCGAGGTGCGGCAGAGTATGGAACGCTCGGCCGGGGAGGAGAGCGACCATCTTCAATGGTGCGGGACCCGTATCACCGAGCTCGGTGATCGCAAGAGTTTCCTCAATCCTTTGTGGTACGTGGGCTCCTTTACCATGGGTGCGCTCGCCGGTTTGGCGGGCGATAAGTGGAGTCTGGGATTCGTGGTCGAGACCGAGCGTCAAGTGGAGAATCACCTCGACGAGCATTTGGCCAAGATTCCCTTGCGTGATGAGAAGACCCGTGCCGTTCTCGATCAGATGAAGGCGGACGAGATGCAGCATGCGAAGGTGGCTAAGGCCGCCGGCAGCGCATCCCTGCCGGGACCCATCAAGCTCGCTATGCGTTTGGCCTCGAAGGTCATGACCCGCAGCGTTTATTGGATCTAAGGGACTTTGCAAAGAGGGCGTCCCTGCCCGGCACGGGTGAGATCGTTTGCTCGATTCTGATCGGTAGTGCCTTCTAAACCTCTATTCCGGTGTGGTCCCGAAGGAATTCGCGGGCGGCCGTAACCGCGATCTGCGACGACCTGAGCCATCGAAAGAAGAGGAATCCATGATGTGCTCGGTATCCATCCGAGAAGAAGAGTGTCCGACACGGGACGCCATGGTCTGCAAGGGCGCGTGCGTAGCCCTGTGATTGGGGGAATAGACCGTCCTGTCGACCCGCGCATAACCAGACCGGAGGCAGGTCGGGGGAAATCTGCTCGATGGGTGATGCTAGCTGGGAGTTTTGCGCGTAGCTGTGCGGATCTTGGCCCAGAAGGCTATGGGCGAATAGCTTTATGAAGGGGAAGCGTGCATCGGTTACCGTGTTGAAGTCGTACACGCCGTAGAAGAGCAGCAATCCTTTAACGGTTATCCCGCTTGCCGGATTTCGGGCCCCGATCCGCTGAAATAGACTGTGGTTATGCAAGGCGCTCGCATACCACGCAGCGATCTGGGCGCCGGCGGAATCACCAGCCAAAATAATCGTTGCACGATTACCATCATAGCACGCCGCATTGTGGTAGATCCAGTCCAGGGCCTGAGCGGCATCCTGTAGTGGTGCGGGAAACCGGCTTTTCGGCGCTAGCCGGTAATCGACATTGAAGATGAGAAGCCCGTTGCGCGAGAGGGTTGCGGCGATTCCCGTACAGATTTTTTTGTCGGCGCTGATCCAGCCGCCACCATGGAAGTAGACCAGAATGGGCAAAGTGCCGGGGTTGGCGGACTTGGGTCTGAGTATGTCTAGACGCTGATCGATTTCGGGTCCATAGCGCAGGTCGACGAACATATCCAGATTTCGAGTAAGACCTGCATTGAGCAGAGGGCTACCCAGTCTGCCGAGCAGGTTGAAGCCTGTTTTTACCAAGTAGGTTTTGCAATCCGGCATCGAGATCATGCCGGGTTACCTCTTGTCACTTGCACATAGGACCGGAACGAATTCAGGGGCATATTGTCATTTTACTCGAGTCCGGGTGGATTGTTTGCACCAACGGTTACTGCGGGGAGTGTTGGCAACAAGTGGACCGAAGCGTCGCCATTTTTCGCGAAACCCGAAATGGGGTTCGTCCGATATCGGGTGCAAAAAATTAGGCGACGGCCATGGCCTTCGGCGGCCCGCGTTCGTCCTGCGTCCGTCCCGGCGCGCACTCCGCGCGGCGCCAGGACTCCCACAAGGACTGGACGCCGTGTCGCATGGCCTGGCCTTTCGTCTCCGCCGGCGCTCACGCGCCGCACCCGACGAAAGGCTCAGCCCTACGGCTACGCGGGGGTCGTCGCACTCCGCTCGTCGCTTACGCTCCCTCGCTTTCCTGTGCTCCTCCCGAGCCAAGCAACGCGGTCCGTGGAACACGGCGAGGTGGCCATCGGGCTAGCAATGCCCCCGCACCTTGACCTTCCTGTAATGCATCCGGTGGCGGTCCTTGGGGACCTGCAAGGCCATCCCCTCGAAGGCCACGCAGTTGTCTTTACCGACGACACGCCCGAAGGTCTCACACAGGAAGTCATCCAGCCGGCCGCCGATCCAGGGCACGAAGGCCGATCCCTCCTCCAGCGCTGGCGGCATGAACTCGGCATTGAAGGCCGGTCGATAGACTTCATCGAGGTAGCGGTTAGCCGCTGTCATGTCGTGGATGCCGGCGATGGCCAGCTCCTGTGGCAGACACACGCCCCTGGTGGGTACGGAACATGCGCTCTGAGCGTCCTCGTGCCTCAGAAGAGTAGGCCAGGATCATCTCGATCCCCAAGCGGGCCATGGCCTTGCCAGATTGCGTGGGGTTCTCCTTGGCTACCTTGCCGCCAGCTTCCGGGGTATACCAGTAGTGGCTGCCCCGATCGGTGTAGAGCGAGGCGAACAATCTGCGTTGCCTGATCACGTCGCGCACGCCCATGAAGCTGGAGGCCGTACCTTACCTCGGTGACCGGCGCATCGAGTAATGCTCGTTGGTGGCATCGTCCATGGTTACGACCCAATCCCACTTCACTCCCGGTACCCAGTCGTGGGTGCTTGCGTCCTGGTGCAGCATCATGCCCGGCCCGGCCGCGCGGGTGCGCCGCTTGCGGTGCTTGCCTCGCCCAGGTGCCTTCTGCACCACACCGGCCTCTTGCAGTCGGTTCTTGACCCAGGTTACCCCGAGCAGCCCCCGTCGCGTTGGTACCAAGCTGGAAAGGCTTGACGTTCCAGCCCGCATGTCGTCGACGGTAGCGCTCCACCAGCGCCATGACCTCACCCACTGACGCCCGCCGGTGCGAGACCTGCTCCAGGCGCTTGTCGATCAACCCGTGCAGACCCTCGTCCTCGTAGCAGTCAACATAGCGCCGAAAGGTCCGCTCGCATACCCCGAGCAGCCGGGCCTCCTCCTGTCTCAGACGGCCTGCTTGCCACCCCCATACGCCTCTTCAAATCTCATCTTCCGAATCTCCTGCAGCAAGTTCGTTCGGCTCATTGGACACCTCATCGGCGTCCAATGAAACCGGACACATCACGGGCTACAAGTCCGGACAGTTTATTTACTCCCTACAATACTGCGGGGAAGGGGTTGACCAATAATTTAGTATGTACTAATGTATTGCTCTATCTTTCCTTGGGGGGCTTTAAAAATTCGAGGTCCCCATGAAGAGATCGAGATACCCGCCTAGGGTGGGATGCCCCACCAGACTCCGCCCATCACCGGCTGCCTAGGAAGCGAAGTGGAAAGTATGCTTTTCAGCTTCGTATGTAAAGCAAATTCCAAGAAAGAGATTTCTAGCCCCCTCCAAGTGATACTACTCGTGGTAGGTCGACATGTCTTCGGAAGCATTGGAATATAAAGCGCGTTCGCGCCATGAAGGGCGGAGATCCGAAGTATCGGTTTCTAAAGGAATTCTGTTTCGCCGTTTTTCCCCGGACGGCGAAGATGAATCACAGATGGGCGATCTGGCATTCGACAATGCCTTTCTCGGTCAGCCATTCGATATCATCTGTCCCTGTAAACGCTGGTTTTCCGAGGTTGTCCTCTCTCCTTACATCAAGTATCAGCAGGATAATATTCATGTTGCGATCGACCAAGCCAGCGGGCGCTTGGTCGGATACCTCACGGGTTCCATGGGGGGGAAGGAATTTGAAAAGCTCCAGTACCAAATGGTACGGAGGCAGGTGGTGTCTTTTGCCGCATCCTTGTCCATGCCATGGACCTTCTTCGACCAATCCAGTCGCCAGTTCGCAACACATGTGATTTTCAAAGGGGAAAGCGAACGTCCTACCCATCCGGATACGGGTGCGCACTGGCATTATCAGGTAGACAGGAATTTTCGTGGTCGGGGTATCGGGGAGACGATGCTGCAATCTTTCCTGGATGACGTGATCGATGCTGACTACGGTTTGATTTGGGCGGAGGTCACTTCGTATCCCGAGAAGCCCCAGAGCTATTTCAGGGATCGAGGGTGGTCGATCTACGACTCGAAGCCGACGGAGATGTTTGCAAATCACGTCGACTTCCCAGTCGAGACCTTGTGTATCACCAAGCCGGTTTCGGAGCTCGAAGTAGCGGCGCGTGCTGCCTAAATCTTGGGGACCTTGGAAAGCTCCATTCCTGGGTTTTCCTACGCCGAGTCGAAATATGATTTCGACTCCACCTCATCAGGGCACCTTGAAAAATTCAGGGTGCCCTGATTCGTTTTTTCAAAGGCGTCTTTATCTCCTCAGGCGTTACGTTGGCTGTACTCGCTCTTGGAGCCGGTTTGATCCCAGGCAAAGGTACAGTCGAGGTGGGAGAGGACGGAGGCTAGTCCGCGCTCGCCACCTTCGAGCATGACGGCGACGGGGGCACGTTTGCCGAATTGTCGATTGCCGCGTTTGACCCACAGGGACCGCATCTCGGGGTTACGAGACGAGGGAAGCAGGTGTGTATAGTGCCTCTTCGATGCGCATCAGGTAGGCTACGCGCCGGTTGACCTCCGGCTCGTCCGGGAATGGTGCATCTTCCCGAAAGCGGGATACCGTCCGTGCCTTGACCGTTTCCGGTAGGCGGCGCAGGATTCTGATTGTGCCGGTGGGCTTTCGGGTGCTCACCGAAGCCGCGGGAAAGCACCGCTAAGATTGTGATGCCGTATCAGAATTGCAACAACCCTAATGCGGTACGCGGAAGATTCGCATAACCGGTGGAATTGCCCGCAGCCGGCGGATAATCCGCGCCAAATGCTGGCGGTTATGCACTGTGAGCAGAAATTCCAGAGCGGTGCTCACGCCGTCTTTTTCGTGAGATCGGACGTTTTCGATGTTGGAACCCATCTCGGCAATGGCGGTGGCAACCGTGGCCAGGACGCCGCGGCGGTTGTCCGCTTCAACCCGAATCGCCGTAGAGAAATCGGTTTCATGTTCGGTCGCCCACTCTACGTCCAGCCACCTATCTCCTTGGCGTTGAAAATCTCCTAGGTTACGGCATTCCTGCCGGTGGACCACAATCCCTTTGCCGGGACTGAACAAGCCCACCACGTCATCACCCGGGATCGGTCGGCAACAACGGGCGAAATTGACCACCATTCCCTCCGTCCCCCGGATAGGAAACCGGTGCGGCGGCCCGATGTTCGTCCCCGGCTGTGTTTTCGCCGTCTTCTGGTCGCTGCTGTCGGTGATCAAACGCCGTGCTACTAAGGCCGGTACCCGGTTGCCAAGCCCGATGTCGGCGAAGAGTTGGGCGGGAGAAGTCGAATTGGAAGTCTCCAAATAAGCTTGCCGACGTTCCTGCGGCAGGTGCTGCCAATCCAGACCGAAGCCCGCGAGCTCGGCGTCGAGTAGGCGTTGTCCCAGGTCCTCGGCTTCTTGGCGTTGCAGATTTTTGAGGTAGGAACGGATATTCGCGCGCGCCTTTCCCGTAGCTACGAACTTGAGCCAAGCCGGTTTTGGCACCGCCTCGGGGGTATTGATGATCTCTACCGTCTGGCCGTTGTGCAGCACGGTGCGCAAGGGCGCGAGATGTCGGTCGATGCGGGCGGCCACACAGGTGTTACCCACGTCGGAGTGAATAGCGTAGGCGAAGTCTACCACCGTGGCCCCTTTCGGTAACACCAGAATACGCCCACGGGGTGTGAAGACGTAGACCTCGGCGGGAAACAGGTCGATTTTGACGTGTTCGAGAAATTCCACCGAATCCCCGTACCCACGTTGCATCTCCGCCAAGTTTTCCAGCCAATCCGCTGCCAGGGCCTGGGGATTGCCGCCGCCATCGTCGTGGTCCGATTTGTACATCCAATGGGCGGCGATACCGCTGTCGGCGATATGTTGCATGTCCTCGGTGCGGATCTGGATTTCGATCGGCAACCCTTGAGGGCCGAGCAGCACGGTATGTAGGGATTGGTAGCCATTCGATTTCGGGATAGCGATGTAGTCCTTGAACCGTCCCGGTACCGGTTTGTATAGGTTATGTACCAAACCCAACACCCGGTAACAGGTGTCGACCTTGTCGACGATCGCGCGGCAGGCGAAGACATCCACCACATCGGAAAAGGAGCGCTTTTTGTCCCGCATCTTGAGGTAGATGCCGTAGCTGTGCTTACGGCGGCCGATTACGGTGCCCGCGATATTTTCCTGCTCGAGGCGTTCCTGCAGGGTTGTCTCCACACCCTCCAGCAGTCCGGTACGTGCGCCGCGTGTCCGCTTCATAGCTTGCTCCAGAATCCGGTGGCGCCATGGCCAATAGTAGGCAAACCCCAGATCTTCGAGCTCCACCCGGATATCGTAGAGCCCCAGGCGGTTGGCAATGGGGGCGTAGATATCCAGGGTTTCCTGGGAAATGCAGCGACAGGTCTCGGATTCCATGACGCCCAAGGTGCGCATGTTGTGCAGGCGGTCCGCGAGCTTGATGAGGATGACCCGAATGTCTTTGGTCATAGCCAGCATCATTTTGCGAAAGCTGGCCGCCTGGGCTTCCTCTCGGGACCTGAAGTCGATCTGGGTAAGCTTACTGACGCCGTCGACTAGGTCCGCGATCTCCTCATCGAAGACCTCGGCGAGCTGATCCCGAGCCATGCTCGTGTCCTCGATCACATCGTGGAGCAGCGCGGCCATGAGACATTTGTAGTCCATGCGCATGCCCGCCAACAAGCGGGTAACCGCGATGGGATGATAGATATAAGGCTCGCCGGACTTGCGCTGCTGTCCCTCGTGGGCCTCGGCACCGAACAGATAGGCACGGTAGACTTCGCGGATTTGGTCCGCGGTGAGGTAGGAATCGAGGAAGGCGCACAGGTCGCTGATCAGGTAGCGGGGCTTATTCACCGTCACAGCCATTCTGCCAGGGAACGGCACCTTGAAGAATTCGAGGTGTCCATGCGGGGCAGGGATATTCCGCTAGCCTTCGAGCATATGAAGGCTTGAAGGCTGGAAGCGAAGCGAAAACCGCGTTTTCACGCATACCCATGGAACCATGTCTGAACAGCACGCCCTAACCTATTCTCCGGAAAGCCCTGACGACGAGCTTAAGCGGCTGCATGAACGGGTGGCGGAGCAGGCTGCGATCATTGAGGGGCAAACTGCGACCATTGAGCAGATGCATGAGCGCATTCAGGAACTCGAAGCACGTCTGGCTAAGGATAGCCACAACTCCAGCCGGCCACCATCCTCGGACTCTCTGTTCAAGAAGCCACCACCACGTTCGCGGCGCCAACCCGGCGGGCGCAAGCCCGGTGGACAACCGGGTCGGCGCGGCGTCACCCGCTCCCTGGTCGAGGCCCCCGATCAGTGCGTGATCATCCCGCTGCCGGGGACGTGCGTGCGTGCGCGGCGGCACCGGGATCGCCACCGTTGCCCTACCAGCGCACCGCCGAGGTGCTCAATGAGCGGGCCGGCCTGGCGATCTCACCGGGCACCCTCCAGCGCACCGTACGGGTGGCCACCGCCCGCCTGGAGGCGCCAGTCACCGCGATTCGCGACGCACTCGTCGCCGCGCCGGTGGCCCATGCCGATGAAACCAGCCGGCGCGTGAACGGCAACCTGTACCGGCTACACGTACTCAGCACCAACCGGCTTACGGCCTGCTTCCCTCATCCCAAACGCGGGGCCGAGGCCCTGGATGCATTCGGCCTTTTGTCCCAATTCGTGGGCATACTGGGGCATCACCACCGGTCAGCCTACGAGCGCTACCAATGTCTGCATGCCTTCTGCAAGGTCCATCATCTGCGCC
>Ga0209788_1000425_pt1 | contig 11158 bp, 5 predicted proteins | sample WorMetLIZISLAND1_2_FD_187415 | JGI IMG/M metagenome (GOLD analysis project Ga0209788, IMG submission 187415) | Marine gutless worms symbiont microbial communities from Max Planck institute for Marine Microbiology, Germany - Olavius clavatus LIZARD... ...
AATAAACTGGATGAGGACACAGTCTGTGCTTCTTCACTGAATTGTTTTAAACAATACATTCAGAAGTTGTATCAAGATGGGTCATTCCATAGCCTTCTTCAGTCTATTTGACCTAAGAGGCTGAGCCAGTTTCCCCTGGGGAGGCCTCGTCTGGTAAGTTATCTGGTAAGTTATATAGGCGTAGCCGTTACTTGTTAACAATACTTGTCTGACAGACGTCTTAACAGCCGACTGAAGATTTTTGGAAAAGCAAATGCTGGACATGTGGCTGTAAACACTGACGATTTGGTCCAACCTTCAAGGCAGACTCATCATTCGGATCATGATCTCTTACACCAGTCTGGCCTCCCGCACTGGTGTTTACAAATATCCATTTTTTTAGGACAATACGTTATTGGAACTCCTTAAGCCCTGTCCACACTGGCGACTATAGTCGCCGAATTCGGCAGCGACTGTCGCCGAAAACGGCGACTATAGTCGCCAGTGTGTTCAGGGCTTTATTTTACAGAGCCTCCAGTTGACATTTCCTGCTGCTAACGCTATGCACCCCAGTGGTAACGGGCTGGATATTCACCGAAGTACCGAAGAAGGAACGATGCTTTCAAAAAGTAAAAGTAAAGAGGCGACTTTTCGGAACTGAGCATAAAAATGAACATGAACGAAGTCGTGACGATTTTTACAAACTAATGTACTTACACAAACCATCTTAGGTGGGCTAACAATACATTTCTCAGTTCCAAATTTTCTGCAGTATATACGTGTCAAAAATCGTGAAAATTGGTTGGCAGTAGACAAAGTTTCTTTGATGTCATATTTGGACCACAATGTAGTGTACGCAGGAAGCCTTAGTGTTTCCCACAAAAGTGGTCGGACGGGTGTAGGCCTATACACCAAATGGCACAACATCAGCATGGAACAGTCTACCTAAGACACTGCATCTTACTGACATTATCTCAACAGTTCCGCCGGGTTTTAATTAAAGACACATCTGTTCAACCTTGCTTTTAATTAGCACTATTTTTAATTAATTGTTTTACTTCTGTACTGACACTGAAATGCACCGTTGGTCTAGTTTTTATCGTAAACGGAGCACTATAAGAGTGACCTATGTATGTATGTATGTGTTAAGGCTGCATGCTTATTTCACCACTTTTCTGCCGCTGAGGCAGTGCAGCTGTAGCTTCGAAACCGACGCGAGATCCACACAGAATGCATTATTACCGACGACATTAATTATGCTGATGATCACAGATGACTCAGACAAAACGGGTTGGAGTCCTGCATAATTTCTACGTCAGTGGGTGGCCCACAATGCATCGAAACCTGAGCTAATCCCGATTTGCCCCATTATTTTGACACGACGGCCGCTAAATTATTAACTGCAAATGTCCCACAAGTTGTCAACGACGCCTTATCCGTTAAACTTTAAAGGTAAAATGGTTAAAGGTCCGGACATGTTATATATCGCCGCTTACAGGGAAACCAGAACAGCACCTGTTTTACAAATCGAAGTGATGCTACTCCACAAGTTACTGCAGGAAGTCGCACAAAATTATGAAAACTGCAAAATGAAACTAGATCAAAGTGGATCGCCGTAATAATAGAACTTTGATCATCAATTATCGATTATCGGGTAAATTTTGTTCAGTTTTCCGTCAAACCTAAGTTATGCTTATCGCTGTCACTCTTTTCGTTTCGACAGAAACATTAAAAGCACACTTTTTACTTGTTTTTCAGCAACTGATTCATCTCTGCAACCTGTTTTGTACAGTGCTCCAGGCACGTACGCTCCTGTAACAGCTGTAACTGTAAAGCCCTGTCCACGCTAGGCGACTATAGTCGCCGATTTCGTCGACTATAGTCGCCGAAACGACTCGCCGAAATCGGCGACTACAGTCGAAAAATAAAACGGCGACTATGGCGACTATAGTTGGCAGTGTGGACAGGGCTTAATAGTGTCACTTACATGAAACTGTGTCGATATATCGACCTTGTAGTCTCATTAACCCGTGTGACAGCGATATCTGCGTGCCATTTAGGAATAGCGGGGCGGACGGTTATTAGAAACTTCTCAGTTTCACGCACTTCGTGCAGCTGTCACGTGCCTTAGCCATTCTGTGGTCTTCTTTCTTGGCAGTCCTGTCAATTCAATCCCACGCCCAGCGCTGAATGTGCCGCAAGATTCGTGGAAAAGACACTCGAACGTCTTCAAATTACTGGCCAAACGCCAACTCTCTGCTGTCGGGATTTCGATTTCCGACTGATTAAATATCAGATTAGGGGGTCTCACCCCTACGTGAAATAGTTGACCGTCTAGGGTCCCTAATCTGGTAGATGCACACTACCATGTTTTATGAGTGTAATGGCGTACGATAGCTGAGATACCTCTGACCACAGTGACTGATTTCTCAACAGAAATGTGACAAATACAGCCCAGATCACGAATTACTGATGAAAGCGCAACTAAAAAGAAGTCAGCTACAGGTAGACGATGCTGGTTTGTTGACCGGTTGTGCACAACTCTCTTCAACCTCGCCACAAAATTTGGTGACTATATAGAGAAAATCATCGCTGAATACCCCCTTTCTTGCTAAAACCTTTTCGCGTTATAGAATGACAGCACAATAACACTTACTGACGTTGAACACAAAAGTGGCGCGATGTTATGATTACTGTTATGGGAACATTAAGTAAATCGGCCCAGCCAAGTTTCAATTAGACTAGGTGTAAAGCCATTATATGTGGGAAAGTTTCAAAATGTCACTTGAAAGGTGCCAGAGAAAGTAATTGGGAAGAAAAAAGGAAATAGATAACGAAATAATTAAATCAATAAAAAAACAGTTATAAAATATAATCCTTTCCACTGTATCGTTACAGCAAGTGACGATAATAACAAGTCAGTATTAATAAGATTTGCGTTCGAACTTTTCTAGCGCTTGACTGAAAAGACAGAATATTCTGTGCAGTGTGGGTGTGTTCTTTATTGCACAACGTCGCAGCTGGTCGTTTAGACCGACGCAAATTGCCAGATGCGTTAGAAGCTTTTCCAGTCACCTGCTGTTACTGCATTATTACCACTTAAGACAAGTGGGTGCAGCTGGCTCTTTTTTACCTACAGAGCAGGGCATAAAAGTAAATCAGGGACTCGGCTGTGGGCGTACGTTCAGCCGAAACAAAACATAACGTTACTTGAATACTTTTAACTTCAAGCGTCCGAAAATTACACATTTTTTGCGAGCAGCAGTTTGTCTAATTTTGTGACAACGACTGCTTAATAATAATGATTTTCTTTCGAGACAAAGTGGAAAATTGGCATTCAGATGAGACACAGACGATCCTACTGCCACGCGGTATGGTCGGCTATTGGCATGATACTGCCGTCTGGGCGTCTCTCAGTCCGTCTGTCTGTCTGTAACGAAGTATATTGTGGTAAAACGAGACATACTACAGCAAAAGTGTCAAAACAAGTGAATAGGAAATGTCTCTAACAACTTTCAACCCCATATATCGATCCTATCCCCTCAAACTTCCCACTTCCAAAATTCAGAAATTTTGCTTCTTTATAATATCTCGCTTTCTTATCACATGACCATTTTGTTAATGTTGCTATCTATCGAAGTGATCATGGGTGATTCGTCGGTAAGTAACTTTGTTATCGTTAACTTTATCATAATAGGCCTACCGCGAACTGGCATAAAAACCTGATATTCAGCGATAAACCCGTGTAATTAACTGTCGTTGTAAGTCACTTATGCAGTTGCTAGATGTGGATTGTAGGAGCTGCCATACAGGTACGTCTTCAATGAGTTTTGAGCACACAGCCATTGACCCTCACGCAGCAGTGGCAAAAAGATGTAGATAGCATGTGAGCGGAGCGTGAGTGGCCGATTTTTGTGACACCCACTCTTCGCTCCGCTCCCGCTCACCCGATTTTCCGCCCACTTCGCTCACGCTCCGCTCACATGCTCTCAAAATAAGATCTTACTTACGACCGCATGCACTACTGTCTCTGCGTGCACTGGCTGTAATCAGTACAGGATCGAGTCGCCTACAGGTACCAGTTACCAGTGAGATTAATGCTGAGGTTTCGTGAGGTAGTACATTATCAGCGATGACAAGACTGCAGAACCTGCTGGCTGATGGAACGTCGTGTTCATCGTCGTCAACGTCGTCGTCGCATAGCCAGCTCGGGCCGTCGCGTCGCTCCACCATGGTCCCATAGAATGCCTGTCTCTAGAGGTTGGCAGGAACAGATCCAGTGTACTCCAGGGAGCGCGAGGACGACCAGGACGACGTCTCCAGGCTCCACCAAGTGAACGACCGGATGCCAGGCCGACTTGTACGACGTTGTGTGCTGGAGTCCCCTGAGTTAGCCGAGCCATGTGGCCGAATACTAACAAGCGACGTCTTCTGGTGGAATCCACAATAGCTCCGTCGGATGATGCATATCTGAGTTACGTAGCGCGCAACTGCAAGACAGTTGCAGGACGCGATTTTTCGTTGACTTGCCGTATTCAGCATATATTTCATGATTAGTCATGTTCTTTCTTGGCAACATCAGAAACAAGAAGCGTACGGTATAGCTATCGCTAAGAAGGCCGATCGCACTCGTACGACTACGGTATAGCTGCAGAACCGAACCGCCGACTTACAAATACTGTATCTATGACGCTGTGGCTGCATCTCCACAGTGATGCTGAGGTGACGCTAACTTCATGAAGGTAGTAAAGGGGCCCTCACACTTCACGGTTGGGTCCAAGAAGCCTAGGAGGTGAACCGTGGTAAAATCGGCCTACTGTTCTGATTTCTACGGGGGTAGTAGGGTCGTCCTACGGCACTCACGTGAGATCTAAGGAATCACTACGTTACTCTACGGTTAGTCTCCAGAAATACTATACGGATTGATGATGGTTTGTTTACGATAGCATACGGCGTCACCGTAATAACCACGGACAAACCCCGGCGGTCTACGATGTGTTGGCAGATACATGTATGTCACGGTGTCCCGCCGGTGTCCACGAATATCAACTGGCGCCATATTGACGTGTGCCCGTTTTGTTTTTTGTTGCTTCACGTCCTTAGAAAAGATGTAGATAGCATGTGAGCGGAGCGTGAGCGGCCGATTTTTGTGACACCCACTCTTCGCTCCGCTCCCGCTCACCCGATTTTCCGCCCACTTCGCTCACGCTCCGCTCACATGCTCTCAAAATAACCGTGGTGCGACCGTAGTCGACCTTAGATACTTAGTTCCTCCCGTGCTGCAGAGCACATTGGACAGCAGCTTGTCGCCAATGTGATCTGTCTGAAGCCATGTCCTCCGCCTCGTCCCACGTCAAATGAACCCCTCCCAGGTTTTGTTGGAATGTCCTTCATGTTTTTTTTGGACGACCTCTTCTACGTGTTCCTCTGGCTGGTGTCCATCTCACACGGCGAATTTTCGTCGGTTCGTTGTTTTCGGTGTGTTTTTTCAATGTTGTTTCGGTTTGATTTCAGTTTCATTTCACATTATGCGATCTGCTTAAAATGTTACCAAGAACGCAAAGATTGAAGGACGCATTATCGTGCTTACTGCTGACTGTAGTTCAGGCAACAGCTTCCATTCACTGAGATCATCGACGATGTAGCTCTGTCACGAATAGCGCCAACACATCCACATTGTCCTTTAGAAGACCTGTTGCAAACGGATGAGTGGCGCGCATGCTAGTCCGAAAGCCTGTGCAGTGTTCCATACTTTTCTTTTTCTCGCATTTTCAGTCGCCCCTCCAGCTGAGACTGAGATAGATTAACCGTTTGGCTTGACAAAATAGATTCCTGCTCGAGGGACCCTTGCCTGCGACGGTGTTCCAGATTACCTATTACCTACATCATATTGCTTACACCGGCGTTAGCTTCAAATGTCGCCTTAAAGGCTTAAAACAGAAATATTCGAGAGGTCATATTGCCGACAACTTTTCATTTTGTCAGCTCTGCGTAGCTGGAGTTGGAAATGATTTGATTGTGCTGTATTTTATTGAACAGATGGGATTCTATAGAGTAAAAGTTTGGCAGTCAGGCAGTGAGACGAACTAGATACATTATAACAGCATTCGGCATTATCGCCTGGCCGTTGCTGCAAAGAGATGCCAAAATGTGAGGCGATATTACACATATACATGATATACATGTACGTATATAAAAACAGTGAACAACAGCGGGTATATGACATTACTGCAGCGTTTGAATGTACATTGTGAGTCATAAAATATCGTTAATATCAACCCAATCTCTCTATGATAACTTTGACATATTTGGATTATGATGTTCGTGTGTGCTATTCTCAGCGAGTTAACGCGTGCACTGCTGCAGTATGGCTAATGCGGACTTCAACTCTTGTTCTTCTTCATCGTCTTTCATCTTTCATCATCTTTCAACGCAGTCACAGATTATTTTATAGAATATTTATTAGCTGGACTTCGCTATCGGATTACTGGACTGTTTATCGGATTTTCAAGCTTATCGGCTTCATACAGCTTTGTAACTACATGTATAATGTGCTATTAGGTAACCATGCGGCAGATGAAGCTCAGACGCTGTCTACTGTCTACCCTCAGTTTTAAACGCATTGTTACAGCGCGTCAGCATACATGTAGTTTGCTGTGCAGAGCGCTGTACTAGCTACAGTAAATCCGTCCGTCCGTCTGTCCGTCTGTCATACGCCGGCTCGTATTGTGTCAAAATAACTCAACTACGAATGGAATAATAATAATAATAATAATAATAATAATAATAATAATAATAATAGCCCCATAACTCTATTTCTTCTTTGTAAAATTGTGTAGTCTTTGTTTTTTTTTGCAGTGTTTCTGTTGTGTCGGCATATACGTTTGTTATGTGCTTATTAAAAGATCTACAGTATCCATCTATCTATAATGTATATTCGGCGCACTATGCGACCACTGTCAATCAATCATGCCTCCTTGCCCGACCTGGTTACGACCACCGTCCGATATGATGACTATCGGATGAAGTGATGAAACTGTCTGTCCTTTATGCATCTAGTAATCAGGAAAATAATCGAAGAAATATATTAAGTGCCATGGACGCAGGCCGAATCGGTTCACTAGGCAGGACATACATCGCATCGACCACCGCAAAGGTCTGTACGGTACCATACTCTTAGGCCTATAGTAGTTTTGTGCGTTCAGTATGAACGCTATAACTTGTAGCTTAATGGTCTCATATTCAAAATCATATACAAGCAATAATTTGATTTCTGAAGCAAATGCAGCTTTGTTGTTAACTACAGTGCATGTTATTAGTTATTCAACAGACTAATCCGGTGTCTTGATGAGTATAATACTATTTTCTTATTTTCTTGTAGGTAGTTGATTGTACAGAAGAAAGAATGCGTGTGATTAAAACGTGAATGCCAATTACTGTCCCGTGCTCTTAATTCGTAGACAAGTCGTAATAGCGAAGTAGCAAAACTACACCGCTTTACAGAAAGGGTACTACCATTGCTTTTACGCAACTCTGGCAATTTGCGAACTTTGGGAACTGTGTTTATTTTTTAACATTCAGGTGTGAATTGCAGAAATGAGTGGAATAAATTCAGTCATTACCTCTCAAATCTTTTGCCGCATAACTTCCTAAAATTTTAATGTTCAACCCCATCAATCATCCTCGTGTTGCAGTCAAAGACATTGGCCATTGTTAACCTTGGATGACTGATCAAGCACACAACAATCATCAGTAGAAAATGCAGCGAAAAGGTGATAAATTCTTTCTTTAAAACAACTCAGTAATGGTTACCGTACCACATATGGAATGGATGGCTATTCTACACAATAACGATGCGGAAGCCAAAAAATTACTCTCAGTTTTCTTCTGCAGTATCTTTAGATCTTTCATGACGTCACTCTAACTGATGGTGGCATGTTTTGTGAATAGTGGATCAACTTCATAAATCCCACCTTACAGTAGCCAGAATAATCTGCGCAGCGTCAGACGTTCATTTATGTTTTCAAATGATAAACCAAACTGGCAAGTAATCAGGTTGACATTTTATTTTGACTTACTCTGAGTGCTGCCAACGCCATTTTACCATACTTTGCAACAGTGCCCGCAGGCCGCTGAACGCTTGGACTCTAATATAATGTCAATGAATCTCGTCATCTGCTCGTCCATTAACTGATGGGCCCTCAGAGCATGCAAGTGTGCGTGCTGGTGGCGAATATACATGCTGTAAATTAGTCTGCGTCGAGATGTGAACAAGAAATTGACATCTTTGATGATTATTTACCGTAAATGATATGTCCACCACTTTCGAATTGAATAACTGCTGCAAAGGTACAAAGTTGAGAATTCAAAATTCGCTCACAAGGTAGTGCGGCGATAAATGTGAGGTGAGGTGGTAGGTTTTTATTCCCGCGTCCTTCTCAGTTCATTACTGAATCTAAAGGCGAGAAAGATTAAAATCGTCCCTTATTACTTGCCTACAAAACAAAATATAAGTGACGCTTTTTGATGAACGTACATGTATAGAACAGCGCCAAGCGACCGCGGCGCTAACTCTTGGACCAAACCTATCGACTTTAGGCTGGTAGTAAAATATAATTTATTAGTTAAATAGGCCGTCCTGTACTATGTACATATGTGTTCGCCATTGTGATTCGTTTTTGCTTGTTTCTTTTTTTGCATTGCCGTTTCTACAATGATAGTGAATAAAGATGTCAGCCGCTGATATATCTGAAGTACGGTAAGTAACAAGATGCCCAGCTGTTGTTGAGACAGCCGATCGTACTGCGGACGACGCATTAATGAATGATTACTTCGATAACAATACTCTCCCATGTGATGTCGCAGTAACATAAAAATGGCCACGTCATCAATAAAGCTAGATATAATAAATAAGTAAAATTCCTAGATTTGGGGTGGGGAGTTTGAGAGATAGGATCGGTGACTCGGTGTAGGGGTTGAAAGTTATAAAATCGTCTTCCTGATGGGTATTTCAAATTTATTTGTTCTGACACTTTTCCTGTAGGATGTATCGTTTAGCCACAATAACTTCCTTACAGACGGACGGACGGACAGACAGACAGATGATACCATCATAACAAAACACTACGTGGCAGTAGGCTACGATCGGCTAAAATTGTCAGTCGGTAATTTTTTTTTCACACGAGACGCCTGAGTGACAGTTATAGCTTATACCTTGGCTGTAGACGGGCGGCTTGGGTGTGGTCGCGCGTGGTCAAAGGTAGATGAAACTGGACTGCGTGACGACAGTACGACAGCCGCAGGTCGAAACAGAACGGTTCCGACACTCATCTGTACAATCATTTATTTCACTACATGTCTGGAGGCCGGATTTGGACTGATTTCGCTGTTGATTTGCTTTCGACTAACTTTTATCGACAGCATGTGAACACAACTATCCAGCCAACGTATCGATATCGATCGGGTCTGTAAAGTCTGGTTTCCAGCCCAATCACGCAACGCAAACAAACAACAACAGAACCTGCTCCTTCTTTGGGCCCGCTGAGGAGTTTAAACGATGCTCCTCCAGACCCTCTATATTCACCTCGTCGAGGCCTTTGGCGTTTTGACTCTGAGCGCCTCGTCACGCTATCCCGGTAGCCTACTATAATGTGGCACCTGTGTACATAATCATGTATCACAACCTCATTCGAGGTTGTATCGACAACTAAGTTATGACTGTAGGCGCGCCAGCTGTGAATTTCATTGTTGAGTTAGCCTACGATTTATTGTTGCCAAGTATAGTGACATATAGTGAGGCGTATGAACCGCTTCTTTTGTCTTTGCACGGCGCCGACTATCAGAGACCCACCATATGCCACTAACGCTGGCCGGTACGAGGCGAAGCGTGCCGACTCAGACCCTTGTCTAACACGTTTACTACGTGACAAAATGCCATCTAATGCATAAAATGTGTAACCTAGTTGTATCATTCTGACTACCTCTACATGACTTCATATCATGGCAATTAAAACTAGCAAAAAGTCGCAAAAGGCAAAAGTAGTCAGTTACTGGCGCGTCTCTGTAGGTGCATGGGTCATTAACTTTAAACTTCAGTAACAGTAATAAAGGTCAAAAGTCCGGACATTTTCAGGAAAACCAGATCCGCAGCGGTTTACAATGCAAAGTGGCGTACTGACCAGCATTAGCTGTAGGCAGTGCAGCGCAATTAGCGGCTGCCCACCTATGTCAGAGCGACAGAAGTAGCAGACAAGGGGCGACTGAAAATACGACAGAAAACGCGGCACAAAATTAATGTGTGTGAAACACGAGAGTAATTGTTCAATGTAAGCCTAACTTTTATTTTTAAATCCATACGCGTCTTTACACATAAGCGTATCTTCGTTCTTGTGGGGAGTGAGAAAGGGCAGACTCATCAGACAGTGTACGTGACGTCGACATCAGGCCCGTGGCGTTGTTTAAGACCAATCCTGTTGCACCGTTTGATTAGTGATTGCGCTTACTGAAACCACCAGCCGACGACGACGGCGTCTGGAACAAGAAAGTCGTATTGTTGCAGCGAGAAACGCGCGATGCTGCTGTAACTATGCTTTGATACGCATTTTGTCGCACATTCAAGCGATGCCTGCTCCGAGTTTTTCACTCCTGCTATGTGGTGCCACGTTTTCCACTCCCGCGTTTTACGCCCCCTCCCTCGCAGACAGCACGTTTGTTTTTAATGCATAAGCATTGTTATATGGGGTACATTTCTAGCTTTTACTTATGTCACATAGTTAAAAATTCTTAGACTAGGCTCTGTGCTGACTGAGATGTGTCGCCAAGTTGGGCCAGGAAAGATTTCCCCTCTGAGGTGGTACGTACAGGGTGGGCCAAAAAAGTAAGCCTGATAATTTTTGCAATAACTTCGTCTACTGCCAACCAATGTTCATAATTTTTGGCACATATACACTGTAGGAAATTTGCAACTGGAGGATATATAGCTAGCCCACCTAACGTAGTTTATGTAACTGCACTACCTTGTAAAACCTTGATTACGACTTTACCCATTATGTTTGTACATATTTACTACCATTAGTAATAACAAATACAAAAATATCTGTACTTTAGATACGATTCATGTTAAGAAGAGACATAACGTAGACTACGGTGCATTATTGAAATGTTATCCATGGTCATAAAG
>Ga0209788_1000426_pt1 | contig 11156 bp, 6 predicted proteins | sample WorMetLIZISLAND1_2_FD_187415 | JGI IMG/M metagenome (GOLD analysis project Ga0209788, IMG submission 187415) | Marine gutless worms symbiont microbial communities from Max Planck institute for Marine Microbiology, Germany - Olavius clavatus LIZARD... ...
CGGCGAGAAACTCGCCGAATCTGAGGCGCTGGGGTGAGGAGTGAGGGGGCACTAGACATGGCTAGACGTTGAAAAATAGAATGTTTTGAGTTTGCGACAGAAGGAAGCTATTGAACAACTATTACGAATATCAAAAGGAAGAGATGCGTGGTCTGCGGCGCTCTGCACATATGAGACAAGATGACCACACCGCTACGACCAGAAAGATCTGCACGTTCTTTTTCACTGGTCTGGATTGATCTCGTCTGACAAATCTCGGTCTAGATTTGATTAAGAATGCTACCAATGTTTCCGCCATAACAGTTCTGTTTGTTTTGTTAACAGTTTCTACAGGATGGCACCAAACAAGTGCAGTCATTACAAGCACAGCTGCTGGAGCTTGACAAGGTTTCGACAACTTATTTTCGTCTTATATAGTTTGTTGTCTTCCTATATTTCCCCATTTTCTTGTCTATATTAGTACATGTGATATTGTGTAAAGTACTAATAACACTCATATCTGTCATTGGCTATCGAGCCTGTAGGTAAATGTAGCACAGCCAGTGTGTTGCCAGATTATCTTCCCAATGTAGTGCATAAACATAGTACACTGTGACAGATGTTGGGTGAGGTGGGAGCTTGAAGAGCCATTTGATGGCCAGCTGTGTCAGGAATATTTGTGCCAAAAATCATCAAAATCCGTTAATCCTTCTTAAAGTTACAATCGATAATGTCGGGGTCCCTTTTTTGAGACACAGTGTATACACTGTATAGTAATTGGCTATAGTATGCTCACGTGATGTTTGTTTTGGTTCTGTGTAGCAGTGGCACCACATAGTGGCAGATGGGCTGGCAACAGACGATGTTGACGTCATTATGATGAGTCAGATAATTATTGTAGTGCTGTGAAACGGAATAAATGAAAAAACAAAGAAAGGAAATACAGGAAATAGAAATACTTTGTGATAACTGTTAATAGGGGATTTCCGTATAATATGCAAATTTGCGCACGCATGCACACTGCTGCTTCCGGCTGGCAGTAAAATGTAAACAGTGGTTATGTATCGATATAGTGATCTGCATAAACTAAAAAAGACGATATTGTTGTCGTGTTAATAGTATTCTTGACGAAAATGTAAATAGTAAGTCATTCATTTTCACTTAAACCAACGATTTACTCCAGACCGCTACACTTTGTTTTATCATTTTTTTGCGAGACGGAAACAGTTATGCACATGCGCCCATAAATTACGAATGGGCCTATTGTCACCATAACTATATTTGCCATAATATTGCACACAACATTGAAAAGGCAATAGTCTGTTACACTGTATTCTTTTTGTGGTGCTAATAAACTGTATTTGAGTGTGTCTGTGTTTTATCTGTGTGTGTAAAGGCTAAACGGCAGTACGAGAAGTCCCATCGTGAGTCAGAAAAGGCACTCGATGCTTACCGCAAGTCTGATGCGGACATACACCTGTCCCGTGCCGACGTCGAAAAAGTCAGTACTGAGTCGCTGTTGTTTGGCCTGAATGGAATGCAAAGGATTAAAGCACTACATTATTTTGCTTTTTTTTCATTCCATGTGGAAACACACTAACTGTTTACATGGAATGTTCATTTTCTAGGTAAACTTGGGTTCACCGTTTGATTCTCAGTCTGTATTAATCTTTATCCCGATCATCCTCATTGGACACGCGAAACGTTTCATACCTATAGGGTTCTATAGGCTGTCTAGAGTCCACTTATGCGCAAAATCCATTGCACTCTTTTCCTCATAACTTCCCCTTAGATGGGGAAGTGCCAGCTTGTCGGCAACAAATCGTTGTAATGGAATTTGGGAAACAACACAACTCAACAGACACAACGGACTTTTGCCACGCCAACTTGTTACAGACTTATTGCGGACTTGTTGTTTATGCTGTGGAGTGGACCTGTTGTGGACTTGTCCCCGGATCGAATTCTTTACTGGAGCACGTCGTCACGGCAGCAACACACCACTCCTTCAAGAAAAACTTGAAAACGTTCTTACTGCAACGATCGTACTCACTAGCACTTTAGTGGTCCTCGAAGTGACTTCGTGGTCACTTAGGCCACTATAACAATTAACTGATTGATTGATAGATTGATTTTACGGGGAAGTCGCCAACTTGTTACGGACTTGCTTTGTGGAAACTGGTGTCATGGATTTTGGCCTTTACATTACATTACATTACATACATATTTAGTGTCCACTTACAAAATAGGACTAGAACAGCGGACATTACAATGTCACACAATGGATGGTGGAGAATTTAGATTTACGAGGTAAAAGCTAGATTTAAAAAATTAAGAGCCGGCAGAAGGACGTAGTGTTTGTAGACGCCTGGATTGAAGCCGGCAGACTGTTCCACACAGCAGGACCGGCGTGACTAAACGCTCGCTCTCTGGAAACCTAACTTCCATGAGAGTGTGCCAAGTCAAGGGATGGAATGGAATGCTTGAGGCCCCAACGAGCTAACGCCATATATGATGCAATGATCTTTGTGTGCATGGATTGTCACAGGCCAAGAACAATAGCATCGCCCGGCAGAGAGCTTGCGACGAGAGCAAGAATGCATACGCTGCAGAACTACAGAAGACAAACCAAGTACAGCATGAACATTACCACACGCTGATGCCGAAAGTCTTTGAGGTTTGTCTGTACATCTGGGGTACACTTTGGGTTGATTCACTGCCACTGACCTGTAAGTACGTAAGTAAAAAGAACAATTTAATAAAGAACAATATCCACTATCACTGCACAAGCACCACAGATGTTGTAGTAAAGAGTCATGGGAAGGAACGCCTGAGGAAGAAGGCCTTGACACAACCTCGGAAATCAGACATCGAGGGTGCAGAAGTGACATGTTGGGGGCAGACTGTTCCAAGTAGAGGCAGCAGTAACAGGGAAGGCCTGATTGCCAACATGTGCGACAGACATACATTCAAAGACAGTGAGGAAGTGGGGTCAAGGCATCTCTGTGCATGGTTTATCCAGATATTTTTCCATGAAGCTGCATTACCCCAGCCCTGTGCTTTACTTGCGAAAACATTTTTTGGCTCATGGCTGCTTTATTCCCTATGATAGATCACCAGTAACATATTCTGAGCGAGATAACATGAGCTGCAAACGTGGTATGTGACTATGTGAAAGGTAAAGGTAAAGGTAAGACGTCGTTTTGTATAGCGCATCTTGTGGCTACCAGCCACCTCTAATGCGCTGTCACGTCACTAACGACAGCCGCCCGACCACCCAGGCCACCGCCCACAGCCTGCGCACACAGGCCTGGCCAGCGACCCGGATGTTGGCCAGGCAAAGCCAGTCAGCAGTAGGTCTCCACCTTCGTAACCCATCAATTAATGGATTACTACTCATTTAACCGACCCCCGAGGGATGGCAGGCTGAGTTGGCCTTGTTGGCTGACTGATAACGGACGCTTCACCCACAAAGTGGTTACACGGCCAGCTGTCAGTCTAGCGCAGGATAGGGAAAGCACGCCGGCAGGACCGGCAGTCTAACCACTATGCTACGCCACCAACTCAAATGTGATGTATGTTGTTGTATTTGTTGTACAGAACTTGCAGCAGTTGGAGGAGCGAAGGGTCGGCAAGGTGCAGGAATACATACAGAAGTCGGCCGACATCGAGAACGACGCAGTTCCGATTATAAACACTTGTATTGCCGGCGTTGTCAGTGCAGCCAAGAGTGTCAGTCCCACAGAGGTGAATATCTATCAGTCTACAGTGTGTTTCTTTTCATTAGAGCACGTCAGCATAGCTTGCTATGCAGAGCGCTGTACTAGCTATAGTAAATCCGTCTGTCCGTCTGTCTGTGTCACACGCTGGCACTGTGTCAATAAGACTCATGCTATGATCACGGGGTCTTCACTGGAGGATAGCCCATGAGTCTAGTTTCCTCATGGTTAACTTCAGCGTGAAATTCCAAAGGGAACATAGGGATCGAGGGCGCCGATTGACAGAGGGGTAGGAAAAATAGGAAGCTTTTAGCCAGTAAGTCGCCGTATCTCAGAAATGGTACGAGATAGGACCATAGTCACAATGACGGACTAATTCGAAGTATCATATGCACTTTCAATTGATACCAAAGTCATCGACCTTGTTTTACCTTTGTATATTTGTGTGCATTTTGTGTGTTGCCTGTTGGCATAATGAACGATGATTATCGTACAGCTTATAAGTTGTGTTGTGTCGGCGTGTTGGTGCTGCAGCTATACAAAATAGCCGATCGTAGTGTGTAGCAGTATGATTAGCTAAAAATTATCACAAACATGAAAATGGTGAATGATAAACATTGCTACTTCTCTGAAATGCATTGTCGTTGTGTGTGTCAGGACTCGCGCTTAACTGTGGAGAAATTCAAGTCCGGTTTTCTGATGCCAACCGACATTCCGTTTGAGGAGCAGGAATCCTCAAACATGAATGGTAACCACTCTGGACTTGCCGGATCCATGGGAGAGTCGCCGCCGGTGTCAGCTGCTCGGGGAAGATCACGGTCGGCCATGCGGGTGGAGTCACTTCGCAGTACAATGTCCAGTGGGTCCACTCGGTCACGGAAGCGTGCCGGTTTTTTTGGAATATTCGGCAAGGTAGATGACCAAAAATTATTAGCCCGAACATGTACATGCCAGAAACAGGCATTGTAAATAAATCCACTCCATAAGTATGGCTCTGATTCTATCTAGGCCCTGGTTTTTTGTTGCATAATGTTTCAAAGAAAATTTCTGCAGCTGAAAATAAACATGGCTGAAACAGATGCAGATGATGAGTTTGCTGTAGCAGCTTCCATTGTTATAAATGTCAACGAGATTATTTATTTACGACTTACAACTAAAACAGGAAATGAGAAAATAAACAATAAACAATAACCAGCAACCGATCGCAAATCATCTTTTCAGTCTTGTGCAGCCCAGTTTTTGGCTTGGAATCAATGCTCTAATTGACAGCAGAATCTGGTACCAGACGAGACCAATAGCAGATTAGCAAGACAGATGAGTCATAAATTGGAGCCAGTTTTCTAGAGTCGACTTTTGATGCCAGTTTCTGGTGCATAAGTCGTGGGCTTTACTTTAACGCTAAAGCTAACTTGAGATTCTGATGGATGATGTAAGTAAGTGTCAGCCGGAGGCCGAATCTGAGGCACTTATGTGAGCCACTGCCACTAGGGGGAACTGAAGGCCTGCTCTAAGCAGTTCGTTTTAAGAAGACGACAGAATGCATGTGATGACAAGCAAGCATGAATGATGGAAGGGAGTGAGTTCCAGACTGAGGGGGCAGCGATGCTGAAACCGCGGGAGGCAAAGGTTGTGTGGACACGACGGACCAACAACAGATTGGTGTTGGAGGAGCGTGAAGACATTCAGGAAGTTTAGATGAACACAAACAGCTGGATTTAGCAAGTAGAATGTGTGGTAAAAAATCTCAGGGTCGGCAGCTGAGGCCGTCTATTTGGACTTGGGTGTCAGTGGGTGGAATTATGAGAGTCTGCTGGATACTGGTAGTGACATAACATTGATACCTGCCAGATACGTGGGACATAATAATAATAAGTTGCTAAGATTATAGTGTCACTATCGAAAAACTGCAGGGCCACTTTACAAACGTAAATCAATCAATCAGTTAATTTTTATAGTGGCCTAAGTGACCAAAGTCACTTCGAGGACCACCAAAGTGCTAGTGAGTACGATCATTGTAGTTGTAGATGGCAGAACGTTCTGCGTGAAATGACGTGTTCGTCCACCATTTTCGTTTAAATGATGTTTAAACCTTTAGGACACGGAAATCGTCATCTAAACATTTAGCTAAAAGTGTGGTAAAGCAAGGTTCAGTTGTCTGGAAATGAAATGTTAAACAAGAAAGTCTTAAGTTCACGACGAAAAGTTAGGAATGATGAAGCTGTATGCAGGGACACCGGCAGAGTGTTCCATTCTCACGCTGCAGCCACAGGAAACGCCCGGTCACCAAGACTGGATCGCCTGGTCGCCGGCACGAACAAAGTCGACGTAGAGCCAGACCTCAGACGACGACCTGCTTTGATATCGGACGTCAAGTGTAGTGTCTCGGCGAGGTATGATGGGGCACTACCATGCAGACAGCAGTAGGTCAGGACACACAAACGGAACTGGATACGCTCTGTGATCTTCAGCCAATGTTGGAGTGAAGTAACTATTGGTCTGTGAGTTATCATTGAGATGTGATTGGCAGGATGAGGAGGCGAAGGAAGACTACAGTCACCTGCCTCCGAATCAACAGAAGAAGAAGCTGACGGAGAAGATTGATACGTTAAAGTCATCACTGGCTAAACACACGGCAGCCAGGTTAGATACGGACATTGATCTTATACTAACAACAGCAGCAGCATCATCATCATCATCATCATTATTGCTGGTGTCTTGGTGGTGTGGTGGTAAGGTCTCTGACTAGTGACTCAGAGGTCACGGGTTCGAGTCCCACCAGGACCACTTGTGAGTAATAACGTTGAGCAGGTTATTTACACTCATGGTGCTCAGGCCAACTGAGCCATACATCCCTCCGGGATAGGTAAATGAGTAACCCCAGCCTGTCCCAGCCAGACAGGCTGGTACTTGATTACCTAATAATAATTATTATTATTATAATAATAAAAAGGGCACTTGTAGTACATGCCAGTATACAAAAATGTTCAGTAGCGCAGTACAGTGAATTAAACGTGCAATAAAACGATGAAATCTAAAAGCAATGAGTGGGGCTACCAATGTTAAAATGCAAGTCTAAAATAGTGTGGAGGGATAGAAGGCTGAGTTCAAGTCAGTTGACGTGGGGTTTGCAGTTGTTCTGGAATGTTATTTGTCTACTGTTTTGACTGTGTAGGGACGGCCTGCTGAAGATGCAGGATGTGTTCAGCAAGAATCCCAAGATGGGTGACCCAGCATCACTTGCACCACAACTTGACGAGAATTCAAGGACGCTCGATCAGCTGCAGCAGGAAATCCGCAAATATGAGGTACGCCATGACATGGCTTTCCATTTTTGGATCAGGACCTGTTCTGATATCATTATTCATCGTGTTCTTCCTGCTGTTTTTTTTGGAGACAACTTCTTCAAAAAAGCTTAAAAGCTCCATCATTTGAAATCAGCAGTAGTAGCCATAAAAGCTAAATAGCAGAACATTGATTTGGCGAGTAAAGATGTTCATAAAAAACGCAATAAAAGCACAAAACGGAATGAACAGTGAAAGATGGACAAAAATATATACCAGTATACTGTACACGTGCTACTAATATTTAGCTGGTCTGATACTTGCTGAGAGTGTAGGATATGAAGGACTGATACTTTTTGGTTCTATTAGGGATACGGGGGAATTTAGAAGTAGCTTTTAAGCATGAGAGAAGTGCAGAATCGCAGGGAGGAGGTAGTAAGTCATGTAAGCACGATCTTGGGTAGGGATGAAATTTGGCAGGATTGTTCTTCAAGATTGACGATTGACGGAGTCTGATTTTTGACTTGATATCACAGTATCAAGATGGCGGCCATGGCGTCATTTTATGCAGAAAAGTGCTGCCACCTGATATACGCAGAATGATGCAGCATATGCCTGGCACATATGCAGCAGTGTCTGCCAGTTCCTGATCCATAGTATCTTCATACTTGTTTAACTGGCCTAGCTGATTTTCTTGTTCTTATAAAAAAAATCTGTCTGTGGTTTGTTGTTAGTAGATGTCATTGTTTTTACTTGATGGATATATGTTATGTATCTGTAGGCATATATGTCGGAGGCAGAGAATCGCAGCCTGCTTCCAGACTCGTTATCTGACAGCAACTCAAGTTTGTCTTTGTCGACGTCCAGCCAATCATCTGTCCAGCAGACATCGACGCCGGTAGCGACAACCAATCACGCGTAAGTACCAACGGTGATGTTAAACAAGTCTGAAGGTACTGTGCTAACAGACTTGCTGCAGATTAGTGCAACAGATGTTTCATTCTCACTCAGTAGGTGGCAGCACAGCACTTTGCTGCGTGAAAGGACATCATGGCCATCGATGCGAAATTATGACGTCGGATCAAAAGTCCGACTTCGCCAGTTGATGTGTATTTATATGAAGGACATTCGTGCCAAATTGCATCCCAATCCGAGTTGAAGTGACGGAGCCTTAGGCTTTTTTTGAAGAGGTCGCCCCAAACAGACGTGTGGTAACCATTGAACCATCCACAGAGTGGTGGTAAAAGGCGGTGGTGGGGAGGGAGTAAGTAAGTAAGTAAGTAACTAAACTCATAAGGTGCCAACAAACAGAACAGTCGCTATGCACTGCAGTCTCGCTCAAACAGAAACGTCTTCAGAAGCCATCTGAACTGGAGCCATGGCCTTCATTCCATTGTAGGAAAATCATGTCTGGAAGAGAGGGGGCAAAAATTTTCTATGCTAGTATTAAGATATTTTTATAGCACCGAAGTCTCAGAAGAGAATCAGGGCACATTGGGGATTGGTGCTAGGGCCAGGATAGGCTGACTGAAAGTAATGGGTCTTCAAATGACGACTAAATGAAGAGAGTGTTTGAGACTGCACCTGTAAATGGTAAGGAATTCCATATTTTGGGAGCTGAGATACAAAAAGCACGTTAACAAAATTAAAGGTGGAACTGAAAGTGACTGACTGGTATGAATGAATGAATGACGTTGTTGACCCATGTCACAAAATTTGACGGCCGGGGCTTCACGAAGCTGAGTATAACGCAGTCAACTGACGATTGTTGCAATAAAAAACGCTCGCAAAATGATCAGAAAATAGGCACCGACTGATGCAGTCATCATGACAACACTGACAACTTACAGAACATTGTGCAGATTTGATGCAAAAATTTCATATTTTACAGATGGCGCAGATTCAAACCCGGTCGGTCACGGAGCGATCGGGTCGTTAGTCTTGACCCGACCGGAAAGAGGTAACTGGTATCTGATAGGTCAAGGCTTTGGGTGCATGTGGGCTTGGTGATTGGGCAGATGGCGCTTGACTGACTATCATTCGTCTTGACTTTCATGATTTGATTTGATGATTTGATTCGATTTGAGTCATTTTACAGTAAATGATGTTACTGCTAGAGTGGTTTCCATTGCAACAGTGTAATACTGTGCATCGGTCTGAATTGCTTTTCTTCCATGGTTCTGGTGCTGTTTGTTTTTACTTTCACAATCAATCAGTGCTTTGTTAGTTTGGGGGGAACTTGCCTAACCCCGATAAAACACTGAAAATTGGCCAGTTAAATAACAAGTATAAATTTACTGCAGATCAGATGTAGTGGCGACTGTAAATAACAGCGATACTTCTCTGTTTCCTCTCTCAGATACTTGTTTGAAATTGTTGATGAGTGTAACAATGGTAATGTCGCTGTTGACGTCAAAATTGCATCATATCTTTACTGTGTGCTGTATAAATAAGTAGCCCTATATCATGCTGACTCCTACGGTTGCCTAAAACAGGACCTGTGCAGATACAACCCATGTGAGTGCAACTGGTACTCATATAGAACTCATACCAATGTGAACGGCTGCTATTGGAATACGTGCAAACTTATGTTTACTATAATGTGCACATAGGTAGCGACTTTTAATAATGACTACCGGGGCAGAGTGTCGAGCACCGAGAGTAGAGACGCCAAAGATGGTGAGAATTGAGATGCCGAGGCACTGAGGAGGAGTGAGAAATGGAAGGGGTGTTTATCTCCCCAGCTGACTAGGAGTCTGGTTAAACTCTCCCCGAGGGATACAAAAGCATTTTCATAAATTCTTAGTTGTGAAAACGCTTTTGATGACACAGCAATTTTCACTATTTTTGCATAATTGTAGCCGGGCCAAAATAGCACATGGGCAAAATGATACTTTACCGGTACCTGCGACACACGAGAGGTTGTGTCGCAGGTAATTGGGCATTTGTCCCGTTTCCCCTGTTGACTCGGCGCCTATGAACCCGGACACGGATACCCGGACTTGTACTCTTGTCGTACTCCAGTAGTGTTGCTTTTTTCTGCATTTCTGCAGTTTGTCTTGCAAAAATTATCTTTAACCGTAGTTACCAACGTTTTGAAAAAACAAACCAAGGACCTAGAAGCAGTCAGAGAAAACAGAAAAGCCTGAAATTTGTGGGACTTAAGGACTTGGAACCTCATTCTTTACATATCAGACTCCTAGTAATGCTGATCTGCTTGCATCTATACTATACCGGTATCTGATATTCAGATCTTCAAATGCAGTTGATCCAGAGCACTGCTATAAATTGATATTTTTTTTTACATTTCGTGTTATTTGCACTTTTCAGTGATTCTTAATTCATTTATGTGCACTTCTTCTGCTTGTACGTTGCACGGTAGTATTTGTTTGCTGGAAATTGGCATTAGTTAGATACATAACATTGTGTTACGTTATTATTATAATTATTATTATATTACAATATGTTACAGTATAATACTAGAGCTGTTGTCAACTACAGTAATTACATTACCTTATGTTGGATTATTATTATTAATGTATTATATTAAGTTACATTTTAATACTAGTTACATTAATCTGCATGGAGCACATTAGAGGTTTTGATCTTGGCTTGCTGTACTTTATGTTTACATCGCATTTTTTATTCTGATTTTTCCTGTGGTACAACTGTTACGTACAGTAGAATCCATGAGCTCTTTATTGGTAATAATGACTGCTAATTGTGCAGTCCTTAACTCACATCATAAATATTCATTATTTCATTAATGTTCCTGAACTTGTTAATATTCATGAAGGTGTCTACTGTCTGTAATATTGATTACTGTTGAAACGTTTTCCTTCGGTTCTGTTTTCTCAGTGCATGATTTCAATGCTGTTATCTTGCACTTGGCAACCCTTTGCTTGACTTAAGCACAAATGCTTATCTTAAGCCTGTATTTTGGTATTTTTTCTATTTCTGTTTAATATTCATTTAGTGGTATTGGTTGTGTAATGGGAAGGCCAACCAGCCTGCGTAATATCCTTCTGCAGCAGTTCCTAGAAGTTTACTTTTGGAGAATCTAGTTAACTGCATTATTTAGCTTGCTAGAATTTGGAGTTTAGTCTGTTAATGGATAAAATAAAACCCAAGACTTTTTCAATAGTTTTTAATATATACAATTTATTAAAGAAAATATAAC
>Ga0209788_1000427_pt1 | contig 11145 bp, 7 predicted proteins | sample WorMetLIZISLAND1_2_FD_187415 | JGI IMG/M metagenome (GOLD analysis project Ga0209788, IMG submission 187415) | Marine gutless worms symbiont microbial communities from Max Planck institute for Marine Microbiology, Germany - Olavius clavatus LIZARD... ...
CAAATTTTGTATGCACATTCTTAGTATCGATCGGAACAAAAGCACTTTACAAATTTCGGGAAAAGTAGCCGGGGGCGTTTGCGAGGACTCTCGAAACTTTTCAGGGCACCCATATATTGGGCGCATCACGCGGTCATCTTAGCGATAGCGTGATTTAAATGTTATTGTTCTCCTGCCTGTCTGTCTTTTTGCGTTCTGTGTTTTTACCTTTTGCATAGGTCTATATTTACTTTCTTATTGGCCTTGCTGGCTGAAATTAACATGGATGGATGGATAGATGGATTAACTTTGTTGCATGAGAGTGCCTGCGAATGCACCACTAAGAAACTCCAGTCAGTGTAACGGCCTACCGGTATCTCCAGCTAGAGAGACATGTTTCGTGCCAAATTAATGACTAATGCAAAATTTTGCATTACCATCAAATAGCTGTTGTTTGTCTTGATACTGTTGAAGTGGAGCGTTAACTTTTCCGTCACCTTCGAGCTGAAGTTCAACTGCCTTACTTACTTAGATGATGCTTACTATATTTAGCACGACGTTGGTGGTCTTAGTATTTCCGGTTTATTGCCCCAGTGATGGCGATGGCGTCGTAGGAGACGGCCGTGGTTTGTTGTTACATTTAAAATGTTGAATCAATGATGTTTGTATATAGTCATAATTGCAGTCATCTCACACCAGTATTATTATTTACCGGTAAATTTACAGGTTAATTTATATCATCGTTGTTTTAAAGACTTTTGCCACGGCGCGCTTTGTATTTATATCCAGTCGCTTAACACACTAGACTAGACTTGGGAATCAGTTCGGTCTGCCAGTGTGCACCACTTCACCTGGGTCGTCATGAAATTGTTCTTCTTGCTTGGCTGCATGTGATTAATAAATGATTGACCGTTGATCTCTGTCGATTGCGTGAAGAGCTCATAATAGGCCTATTACACAGTGTTAAGAAGAACAGGAGAATGAGGAGATACAACACAAGGCCAAGGTGAGCTTCTTATCCTGTCTTCTATGTATTAAAACCTATAGAGCTGGTTGCTCTGTCTCTGTAAAAATTTTAATAAATACAACACAGTGCATGTAATTGCTGATTTTGTATATTTGTGTCAACATTGCAGGAGTCTGTGTGAATGCTGACTAGTGAGTGACTACATGTAATATGCCACTACCAGCAACTCTGTCGGCTGCTATTGGCAGTAATGCAAACAGTTCTCCAGCGACGCCTGAAGAACATCCAAAAGAGGTGTTAGCAAACAGATATCTGGTCGAGAGAACCCTCGGCAGTGGAAACTGTGGCACCGCCATGTTGGTAACTGATCGAAAGGAGAAAGATTCCAAAAATAAGCTGTAGGTTTTTTGTTATACTTAGCTTTTTAAAAAATTTTCCCTTAAAAATGTTTGACATTGCACTGCAGTAAAGACTCTATAGAGACAGATGGGGCATTTATACATAAAATTACCACACATTGTCCCCATTGTCATTTCGTGTTTATTGGTTCACTTTTGAGCGAATAAAGATGTATGTATGTATGTAGATGTAAACTACTTATCAGTGATCAGGTAGCACTTAAAGTCATTTCTGTGATTGGTGATTGTAGGAAGGTTGTGAAGAAGGTGTTTATTGGAAACTTGCGACCGGACGAGACTGTTGATGCTGCACAGGAGGCAGGACTCTTGCGAAATCTCAATCATCCTGGCATAGTCCGGTTCTATGACAGCTTCATTGATGCCGAGTTTTTCTGCATCGTTACCGAGTTCTGTGATGTTAGTCTCTTAGTCTGAATATACTCATTTCAGAAAGTAGGCAGATATCTAATGATTGTAAACACCATTTAATCATACTGTTGCTAATAGCAGGGAATATTTCTGGTATGCAGTCCCTCAGTATAGTTTGGCTTTTGATTAACACCTGAGCTTTTGCATCAGGTACTCTGATAGTTTGCATAGACAACACGCATAATGTCTGTTTATTGCGTGTTAGCAGTAGCTGTGTGCATTCTTCATGCACTGTCTCGCTATCATGGTAGAGCTACTTACTTGCCACATACCACTTGATTGATACAATACGACGCGATAATATAAAAAATCTGTGCCAAAACCTGACAGAAAACTCATTTTACTGCAGAACATGGAACTTAGTGAAAGGAACTTGAATGAAAACTGACGAGGATGAATCCAGTGATCAGTTGTATAGTCCAGTAATTTGTGATGGATGATGAAACTAAAATAAAACTTGCGAGAATTGAAATTGAGAATAAAAAAACTAAACAAACTATTGGACTAGCTTTGAACTATGTCTTTTGCAACAGCAACCAGAGTGCAGATGTTGTGTTAATTATATCATCTTTAAGACATAATATATATTGTTAATGATAATGTTTGATCTTGGTCCACAATTGGTGGCAAATTGCTGCAGAAATCAAGTCTTTTTGTTACTGCTGCTCGATGTGTCATGATGTAGGCCGGAGATCTTGATATCAAAATTGAAGAGTATAAAAAGTTGGGAAAGAAATTTTCAGAAGTGCAAATTGTTGATTGGACTCTGCAGTTGTTGCTTGCACTGCAATACATGCACAGTCGGTAAGTCTGACAAACCTGCTTCTATACCCGTAGTTTATTATTGTAAGTTACAAACGTCCCCATGTGTTTGTTTTTAGCATAATTTGTGGTAAGGCTAACAGTATCCTTGGAAGTTTGGATCTAAAGTTTACTATAAAATTGAATTAATTGGTAAATGTATACATATACACTACATTATTTTGTATAAGCTTAGTTTCAGTAACACATTGCAGACTAACATCAAACAAAGCATGTTTTGACCCTGATTGCTTACAAAGTGTTGGATTATGATGGCCTGTTTCTTCAGCTTTTGCTTTACACGAAAATATGCTGCAGTGTTATTAAAAAGAGAAGTAAAATTTTGTCTCGTGTTTGAGTGTGAGGGGATAGCCCTTCTCCTCCAATAGCCCTGGTTTTGAAGTCTGTGAAATGGCCATTTTAACCATTGTGCACCTACCTGGGTGACATTGTCTTCTTTGCTGTTTGTAGAAAAGTATTACATCGTGACTTAAAAACCAGGTAAGTAGATCTTGATGTGTAAATTTTCCACCTTAGAAGATAGTTTAATGTTATGTTTGTTTTGGAATGAATGATTATTTGTCTGTGTCTTCTGGACTGTAATAAAATACAGTTGTTACATTATAGCTGGTTGAAACCCTTGCCAGCTTAGAAGGTCACAAAGGGATGTACTCTTACACATTAGGCCTTGGTTTATGCAGAAATATTCACCTTTTATCTCTTTATTTACTCTCCTTACCTTTGCCAATGATGTTATGATTTTTCAAAAATTTGTTTTGTATTTGTCTATTATCAGAGTTAGTCAAAAAGTAATGGGTGAAAATTTAGTTTTGCAACAAGAAATGATCAGTTACATTTTGGTATTTTTATCTCGACCTTGATCCATGAATTTTTTTCTTTCTTAAGATTGGAAATGGATGGGGAATTACCAGTAAGTGTATGCCAATTTCATGTGTACTCAGAAGGTGGCAGTAGTTAGTTAAAGTAAGTACTGCATTGTGACTAACTTGATGCAACTACCGGTAGTAAGTGGTTTGCACTCTCTGACAGCTTCATTGCTTAATTCATATCATCTTCACAGTGACGTGGTTGTTCTAGACATTTTAATCACTCACTTGTTATCACTGTTTAGTTTTGCATTTCAGAAATATTTTTCTGAGAGGCAATATGGTGAAAATTGGTGATTTTGGTATCTCCCGGATACTGATGAGTAATTCAGAAGAGGCAACAACGTTTGTCGGAACACCGTATTATATGAGTCCAGAAGTATTGAAACATGATGGCTACAATTCAAAATCAGATATATGGTAAGAATTAATTTTTATGTTCTGTATGTATTGCGACTTTTCCGGTATTTTCAGTATAGTCCTACTATATATTTATATATTTTCTTTTATTGCGTAAGTTATTGAGTAATTTATAGACCTTAAACGGCAGTGGTTTAGAGCCCTCATTATCCTTATTTGCTCGTGATTACAATAGTCCACTCGTTCTTTGACACTGTTAGTTGGGTAACCATAATCGGCAGGCTGTCCATCACGTAAAACTCCTGCTTTACCATTTCCTCAAAAAGTTGCAACCTAACTTGGAGTAACTCTGGATAAACAGGCTAGTTAAACAAGAAATGAATGTGTTATGTGTGTGTGGTCCTGATGACACTAAGTCACTAATGGTAGGTTGGCACTTGTTTATGTGTTGAGGTCTATCGGCTGTGTCATCTATGAGCTTGCTGCACTACACCATGCATTTGAGGGCACAACGCTGATGGCAGTTATGTATCAGATAATTGAAGTTGATGCACCAAAGTGGCCCGACGGCTACTCCACTGCACTAGCTGATCTATATTTTGCGTAAGTAATATATAATTCTGTTATTTGCTGGAAAGATGGCCATAAAGTAAGAAATGCAGCCAAGTAGAAGACATAGATAATAAACACAGCAGAAAACGTAAGCTAGGCTTAATCTAAAAATACTAAAGTAATTGCAGTGCCATCTGTTTGGTATTCTTATGTTATGGGGAATGCAAAAATGTTGTGGCTGTGGGGACTGGGGGATGCAAGAAACTGTTGCAGTCCCCACTACATTTTCTTGTTTTGCTTGTTCACAAATTATTTTTTTCCAGTCTGCAGTGTTCCAGTCATCTGCAGCTGCTTGTAACCTCTGCAGCCCTCCCTCACCTGCGGGTCCTAAACGTGGCTAATTAAAGTCACTGTTCGTTTGCAAACACAGCCAGACCGCTATGATATATGTCCCTATAGACTATGGAATTTGTAATGTTTACAGTTACAATAACAAGTAGTGTTTCTTCTTATATACTTCTTGTTCTTTGCTGGCACATGATTCCATACAAGTACAAGGATCAGCCCATAAATAAGTCACATAATGGCATCATTTTGTTAATTAATTTGTTAAAATATGAGATGGCAGTTTGTGTACGTGGGCACTGGGCAACTCCTGCTTAGTTCATAAGAAGGGTATGAAGAACTTTCATCCTGTCTTGTGAGGGTGTTCAAAGCAAGGATGACTGAAGATTAGAAATCAGTCAATGAAGCAACTGGGTTTACCTTGAAGATGGTTGTTAAAACATTGTGTGTACGGTATACAGGATGGTGGAGAAAAATGCCGATAAAAGACCGTCAGCCGCTGAAGCTTTGTCATTTCCCATCGTTGCTCAGACATTAGATGTATGGTTCTTTTGTTTTAGAATGCTTACTGTTTTCAGTTTGCTGTAACATGACTGAGTCATTGATTTCATTCATTGTCTTGTTCATTGCTTTGACACTGTTTGTTGGTTGAGCAACAGGAAGGTCAGCCAGCCTGTAAAACCTGTTGGAGCAATTCCTTTGGGGAACTGGCCTAACCACGATTAACCCCAAGAAAGTATGCCAGTTAAACTGAAAGTAGTAATAGTAACAGTAATAACTGTGGTAAAACTAATGATAACAGCAGTAATAACGATAATAAGAATAACAAGAACAATATTTTATTAGTTTATAATAACTATCATAGGATAGTTATTGCTAGGAACTACGGTTTTCTGCAGAATGCGGAATTTTGAGCCGAGCTGCAGAATTTGTCTGTTTCCACGGAATTTCTACGTTTTTTTCAGAATTTTGTGGAATTCGGTACTGTTCGTTAATTAGTGGACAAATATGGTATTTATTGGCAGTTTATTTGGTAGATAGACTATTGTATCTGTCAGCTGCAGTTACTGGAGACAAATACTGCATATTTGGTCGGGTTTAGGGAGCCAAAGAAAATTAATTACCATGTGTGGAAAATTTGCTGCGATGACTAACGCCGATGAGATGCTGAATTTGGCAAACTGGCCTGCGGAATCTGGAAAAATTTGCTATGAAAAACTGTGGTTCCTAGCTATTGTGAGAGTTCACACAGTTCATGTGATGAATACAGAACAGCATAGAGTGGCTTCCAACCCTTGGCAAGCTAGTCAAGTTTTACCAAGAGTTTGCCCGAAAAAGTTGCTATTGTCCACATTCTCCACGTTCTCTATCGCTAGTAAGTAAGTAAGCAGCATCTGTAATGCGCCACATGTTGAAGCGGTTACAAATCATAATAGGCACAAGTGGTCACAGTTAGTGAGAGGCATTGATGTTAGAGAACAGGTAAGTTTCTGGTATCAAACCAGTATAGAATTAATTGCAGAATTAATTCAGTTGGTAGACCAAAGCCTTTATCTAACTACAAGCATAATGAAGGTTGATCATTGGTAAATCATATTTGTTTCTGTGGCTGTTGTGGTTTGTAGAAGTTGAAGAACACTGTGATTGAGAAACACAAGAAAGCGAGTCATTCTACCGCTGTGACTGAAGACACAGAAAAACTAGCAAATGCTGTGTATGTGTCTTGTTACTGTGCTAGTACTTCTTTGATGCTGTTGGGCATTTAGTTTTAGTAAGAGTATTTGTATAGTGCAATTAATTGGGATGTCGCATTGTGCCCGGCACATTTTGTCTGCATTTGGCCGGAAATAAATTCTGCTCCAACTAAACCTGGAGTATGTCACTGGAAAAATTGTTTTTAGTTGAACAAAAACTAAGAGTATTATTAGTATTCTAAGTTTTACATTTTTTGTCTGCATTTGTGCAAATTAATGTGTTCATTAGTAGACCTTCCTTTTTCAGAGTGCAGCATGGCATTTTACACCACTCCATAGACTTACTCCAGTCGGCTTCATAATTAGTAGACTTACTAGACTTGGGCCTGCATAGCGGCATTAGTGTCCTGGTTACAGTAATCAGCTGATTTGCAGTTTATTGGATGACGTTTTGTTATTTGTACACATTATGCAAATATTTAACATGTATTTAACAACTGATGGATTGCAAGCAGAGGTTGGAACATTGAATTAACAAATGAATACAGAAAAAACTGATACACATAAGCTCAAAATACAAATGCTGATTACGTTGCTGATGCTGTGTTTGTTTCACAGGAAGCATGGATCTAAACTCGATGATTTGCAGAAAGAGTCTGAACATAAGAGATATCGTAACCTGCCGCCACGTGATCGACTGCGGATGAAAAAACAACAGCAGGCAGATGAGGAAGCCAAGCGTATTGCGTGAGTGGCTTTTATATTTCTTTGATTCATTGATATCATCATTGTTTGTCTGTACTGTAAGCTACATTACATTAGCCTATTACAAAACACATCAGTATGTTGATATGTTTAGCTCTATCAGTTTCATAAAGTTTACTTTTGGAGGCCAGCCTATATTAGTAACTATAGAAAAGTAGGCCAGTTAAACAGAAGCTAAGGACAACATGTAATGTTGTAAAGTACGTAAAAAGTACGAATGGTCTACTACACTATAGTCTTTTCTGAGCCCATGAGGCAGCACCAATCTCGTTGTTGTTGTTACCCACTGAAGCTTATAATTTTGTTTTATGTAGTACATATATCATTCATCACCTTTAAAACTGAGTCGCTGGCCACTTGATATGTTGGCACGCAATGATTGATTCGATGCATTGAAAACGTTTGTGTACATTTTGTCATGAATGATGTTGATTGGCAGGTCAAGCATGCTGCTGCAGAAGAGGGAGAACCAGGCACGTTATAACAGAGCAAAACAACAGAACAATCCTTATGAGTCTACGGTACATCTTACAGTTGTGAAGAGTTAAGTTAATTTAAATAAGTTAAGAAGAGTAGAGCTCTTGATGAAACTTCGTCTCAGAGATATGAGGTGTAACTTGCCATGTGGGATAGCATAGTGTTACCTGCCATCCGATGCAAGTGAACACACCCCGGCTTAACCGCAGCCAGTGGCCAGTACTCAATATACATACCGTGGAGGGATGGAAAGCTGAGTTGACCAAGGTGACTGGCTACATACCTAGATGGTTTCCCTGCCCACAGACGGTCACTCATCCACGTACTAACCCGGAAGTGCGCGGGCCGGGAGTCGAACTCCTGACTTTTTGATCACAAGTACGATGGTTATCTCCACTGAGGAGATTAATTGTATTTTTACTTTCAGTTTGTTTGTTGGTTGTTTGGTTTGCCTGTCAGCATGATTACTCAAAACGTTATAAATAGATTGATGTGAAGGTGCCCTTACATTAAGCTTTGTAGCAGCAAGATGTAAAGTGAGTCCCACATTTCAGATGGCTGACTATCTGTTGTTTTGTTATCAATACATTTACTCATGTTGACTTACTTAATACCGTCAAGCTTGTAGTATGGAATGGATGCAGCTGCAATTGGAAGACACCTTGTTGATGACTTTGACGTGACTAAGATATCTAGTGCTGTTAGAGAGTGGAATTTAGTATTTTAGGATGTGATTGTTGTTTATAGATTTCTCTAGGCAGAGAACAGCGCCGTTCAACGTCTGATGCTAAGCCTGATGAAGCTGATCGTGTTATTCCTCTCACTCAGCCTGGTGAGTTGTCTTGAACAGTACTGGTGTGTTATGTTTTTAGAAAATGTTGCATATTTTGTTTCTGTAATTGCTTTTGGATTAATCATTGTCATCATTGTAAGTAAGTAAAAAGAACAATTTAAGTGTCCAAAAAATGACATCTGTCACTGCGCATGCACTACAAAAGTTGTGGTACAGAGAGTCATGGAAATTGATTAGTGCATCTGAAGTAAATTAGTGCATCTTCATTAATTCTTTTCTTTGAGATCATCTGGGCTCCAGACGTGCTGTAGACTTTTAAAACAATTGCTTTTACAGAAATTCCTTTCAGGTGTTTTTGCACTCAATTCCTTTTCATTAGAGAGCAGTTTATTCACTTGTGTCTTCATCATCATTTTGATAATTTGCTTGGTAATCAAAGATGGCATAGATCTAAGGTATGCTTTCAGTTCTTTGATGCTGTTGGTTGGCTGACCAGAACAGTATCCAGCCTGTGAACAAGTCTTGCTTCAGCAGTGCCTAAAGGTTTTAAAAGTTAAAACAATTAATAGACAAGTATGAATGTACTCTAGATCAGGAACTGGTGGACACTGCAGCATATGCGCCTGGCAGACGGTGCCTGAACACTCACCAGGTGGCAGCACTTTTCTGTGTGAAATGACGTCATGTCTGCATGACATTGTATCAGAAATCTGACTCTGTCTATCGATGCAGATTTACTGTATGATCCTGCCAAATTTCATTTCGACCCGATTTGAAATGACGGAACCTTGGGCTAATTTGAAGAGTTTGCCCCAACATGAACAAGAAGAACAAGATGAGTAGTGGTGAGATTTAAGAAGCTAACAGTTGTTCCTGTTCATAAGCATGCATAAATGCTGCATGATTGTGTTATTAATTTGTGCTCAGTTCGTGACAAACGGTCCATCTCCAATGAGTCAGAATCAGACAGTGATGATGATAATGCACTCAATACCATAGTGGCATCTTCATCGCCAGCATCCGCAGCTGAACAGATTCGTGATGCAGTGCAAGTTCCACGCCGATATTCTGCCGATGACCGACAGATAACTCCAATGAGGAATCAGATGCTGTACAACATGATGCTTGAATCACACGAGTTTGCTGATGGTGATTCTCTATAACTGTCGGTTTTGGTTTTGTCTCTTTGCATTGTGAAGAATTGTATTTATTTATTTATTTATTTATTTATTTATTTATTTATTATTAGAGTCATACACGAAGTACACACAAAATGACTATAAAAACACAAACAAAACAGAAAAACACAACATGGATCAAGCAATGGAAATGACATCTAAAATTTGTTTTACCTCACACATAGACAGGTGATTTGTGTGGCATTTTGTTAGGGATTGAGATGGTGCCTTGATCTTCCGTATGATTCACATTCATTTCTGTTGTCTGGTCCACTGGTACACTCTCATTGCTTCGTGACTCGTGAGATAAGCTTATCAAAACAATTTTGTATTAGCTTAAGTACCTGTTTCATCATTAGTTCGGTCTGTGGTTTTGCTTATGATATGGGCTGTAAGTCGATATTTACTAAGAATGTTGTTCGGGTAATGTCTTTGTTGGTGATAACAGGATGTTTAAAGTTAACGTTTCTGACCAGGAATGTAAAGTTATTCAGTTTGTGAATGAATTAATTGAGCTTCGTGATGGTCATCTTGCCTTATTGAATGCCTATGGTTAGTGAATTTGATAGGGCAAGATAACCATCATGGTGCCGAATTAACTGAACGGGGCGAAAAGATACTCTCAACCCAGTATTTTTTTATTCGGGAGGGGCGAATTCCTCCTGGGATCAATGTCACGGGTATTAGCAGTATGTTGGACGATGTTCTATCGTCAGTTGTCAACTGATTAATTCTGGTTTGACAAGTGACCCACCTAGCTCTGCCTAATATTCTCAGCTGTTTGCTGCAGGTATTCCTGATGACCCATGTATCTTTCAGTTGTCAACTGATTAATTCTGGTTTGACAAGTGACCCACCTAGCTCTGCCTAATATTCTCAGCTGTTTGCTGCAGGTATTCCTGATGACCCGCATCTTGCAGAGACGTTCTATGAACAAGAAGAGTTTGCTTCCGACTCCGATGGCGACGAAGACATGCAAAGCATGTGTTCAAACCTGCAGAGCGTTCTTTTTGATGCAACGTGTATGTATTATTGGACAGTTTACATTCAGTAGCATCATAATAAAACAAAACTGTGTGCATGCATGAGTTTTTTTGTGGATTATTGCTCAGGCACAGTATGCCACATGCTTCAGAGACACGTTAGCAACTACCCCACTCAGTTGCTCCACTTAGTTCTTCCCTAGACTTCCATAGGTCACTTTTTAAATAGTAGAATATAAATTTAGTTTTTGGTTGCAGAAAAGTATGCCAGCATGCATTACATTACAGCTAAACTGCTGCCAACCACATTCTCAGATCTGTGCACCATTTTTAGCGTGCGACAGCATATATGCTATAGCGCGCTATATGCCATCGCCCGTCCGTCTGGCCGTCTGTCTGTCTGTCCGCCACATGGGTGGATCAGTCAAGGACGGTTCAAGATAGGATCACGCAATCTTCACCACAGTGTAGCCCCATGATTCTAGTTTCCTGACGCCTAACTTCACCGCGCAATTCCAAAGGGAAGATAGGGAGCGA
>Ga0209788_1000428_pt1 | contig 11143 bp, 6 predicted proteins | sample WorMetLIZISLAND1_2_FD_187415 | JGI IMG/M metagenome (GOLD analysis project Ga0209788, IMG submission 187415) | Marine gutless worms symbiont microbial communities from Max Planck institute for Marine Microbiology, Germany - Olavius clavatus LIZARD... ...
ATACTAAACTCCTCTCACACTTGGCGTGAATCGGAGTCGCTAGTCAGTTGCCCGCAGGGCCCCCGGTAGTCCAGGAGGCCGACCCCCAACTTTTTTCCTGTCGTGGAAGGTCAAAATTATGTGAAATATGCGAAAAATAGATTTTTGCCCAAAAATTGCTGGGGTGGGGTACCCCTTATCGCTACTGCCAAAATAACCACCCCCAGCAATTTCGCATACCCACATTTCCTATTCACGATGACACTTTTATGGAGCTCCGGTGACGTCTAAGGGGTGGTATGCTAAGGGGTGAGAATGCTAATGTTAAAGGCCAAAATCTGGCCGAAAATGACCAAGTCCATCCGTGGCAAAGTGCTATTGAAAGCACCTAGCCAGCCCGAGTTTAGAACGCAAAAACAATTTTAAGGGGGATGGCGCCCCTAGGGCAGGGGGTACCGACCCCCCAATTTTTTCAGTCCCATGACCTCAAACATTGGTGTAAAATGTGAAAAATAGCATCTGTGACAAAAAAATTTCTGGGGTGTGGTACCCCCTACCCTTTCCCTCAAAAACCCACACGCAGCAATTTCTCATACCCACATTGTCTATTCACTATGATACTTTTAGGGAGCTACGGTGACGTCTAGGGTGCTACCAAGTGAGAGTCCCCATGTTTAAGGCCAAAATCGAGCGAAAACGACCAAGTCCAATTATGACAAATTGCAAGGTAGAGCACCTAGCCAGCATGTGCTTAGCGATTCGTGAGTTTTGATATAATATTTAGAATACAATGTGATAAGGGAATAGTGTATATGATTTTCTTCCTGTGTCGTAATGTTGTGTCCAGTCTAATTTGCACAGAGCAACCTAAAAACTTTTCTGAAATCCAGCTATGCTATTTATTAACAGGAAGAACCAAGCTGATAAATATAGCAATAGTTTATTATACAAAACAGCAACAACTCGTTACAAAAACAGAAGTTGGCTGTAAAATGTGTTGACACAGAGGCATGCTGGAATACCAAGATGTAAATGATAAGTAAATGAATGACATGCAAACTAGTCGTCAGCTTCCGGCTGCACAATGTTTGGTAAGAATTTCTAATAATACACAACCAAGTACCACAGACCATCTTTCGTAATAATTCCACGTTGACAAGAGGTTGAAGTGTAACGGGACTAATAACTAGTCACCTCTGCATTTGACAAAGAAAGCACCCTCTCACAGACACGAGCAACAGAACATGTGGGATCTGTACAGAAATTAACAAAGACCCAGGCCAGTTATACGTCCTGTCAAAGTCACTATCACAAGGTTTCCTCAAGTATAATTTCACACATTTACACTGTTCTACTAGTTTGCTTCACGTCAAACATACAGTCACTTTAGATTCTGTAAGAACGCATTTCTGTCATTCACTGAGAACATTAAATGTCCGGATGTTCAATGTACTTTTGTTATGATTTATTTACTACTTTGGTAAAGAAAGCACCCTCTCACAGACACAAGCAACAGAACATGTGGGATCTGTTCATTTACTTATCACTTACATCCTTGTTTAAACCTGTCCATGATCACATGGAACCATATACAAAGGAAGAAACATATTGCAGACTGCAAACCAAGCGTGCCTCCTAGAAACAGACACCTCAAAAACTGCATGCACCTTGCCGAATTTATCACTGCAATAAGCATTTAACAACTTGTTTTGTCTGCTGCCTGGTCAAAATCCTACAGCAATCACAGGGACCGTGCTGGAACTACGACAGACAAATCTGGATTTAACATGAAAATGACGCACGTTTCAATGTGGCCAGCAAAACTGAAATTATTTCTACACTGCCATGTCCCTCGCCATATGCAGTTACTGTTTCTGTAGCTCAGTAATCAATAGGAACCACAGTTTTCTGTGAAACAAGGAAGTTTGAGATGAGCCATGGAATTTGCATGGTTTTGCTTAATTTCCACGTTTTTGCACATTTAGTACTGGCCAGTGATAAGGGGACAAATATGGCATATTTTGGCCGGGCTCATTCAGCCTTAGTGGAAATCATTGTGCCGTGAAATATGACTGGTACTCAAGCTCTAACGGGAGAAATACTGAAAATATTGAACTTGTCTCATGAAACAATCTCAGTATATTTGGTAGACTGACTGTATCTGTCAGTTGAATTTACTGACAACAAATACTGCATATTTGGTCGTGTTCAGGGGCCGTAGAAAATATGCTTATGTGGAAAATTTGCAGCAGTGAGGTGCGGAATTTTGCAAACTGGTGGACAGAATTTGGAAAAATTAGCTGCAGAAAACTGTGGTCCGTAATAATCGATACGACGTTAGTTAAAACAACCTAGTGATACTGACGGTCGGCATGCAAAATAAATAATTAATTTTTGAAGAATGGCGTTAACTTAGGATATACAGTCTTTGCACAAATGCAGCAATGTAAAAATTTTAGGCTAAGTGCAATGTGGATGACACACCATCCCACTCATCCAAACTTGCCAAACTATGGCACCAAAGATGATTATAGTTGACAGGGACATTAAATCACATGCGCTGAAAAAAATTTTTGAACAGATGCCTGCCTACGCTTTGGCCAAGGCTGCAGAGTGCAGACCAGTCTAGACATAATAAGTAATCACGTGCATGCTGTATCATAATATGTCACACCGTGTGCATATTAACTGCACCTGCCTACAGAGAAGACAGTATATCAAGTTCGGTGACACTTCACAATGCATCAGACTATGAGGCTAATGGAGTAATGGACTAGAGTGAGTTGTCATCAGTAGTCTGTTTGTCATTAGCCTGATAGTCCAATGTACTAGTGTTAAGTGGTTAAGTGTGTTAAACAGCATGCAAGACGATCAACAACGGCACATTTCAGCTGTAAAGTACAGAGTGGGCTAAAACTGACTTGGACAGTTCAATACTGATTATGACCTGAGGTCATGTTAGAGTAGGGTGCCACCCGTCCCGGATTTTGCCTTGGTCTTCCACGTTCTGACAAGAACTGCCCGGGGATGTTGAATGTCCTGAATTCTATTGTAAAAATGCAAGAATGATAATTATCAGTATGCAAGTGTGACTTCTTGTGGCACAGCAATGGCATCACAGTGTCACAAACACGTCACTGCCACGTTCTGCTGCAACAGTAATATTTACTTATTTCATACTGCACATGTTGATGTCACACTGACAAACTTGGATAACATCACTTACAACTTACTATGTTTATATTAAATTATTGCAGTAATTCAAAATGTAAAGCAAACCATTTACTGATAGCAACACTGGCTGGTATGACCTCTGGATACGAATATAGTGCATATGGCTAGCTGATCAAAACAGTTTTCTATTTTTTAATGTGTGCTATTGCATGAATTTATTATAAATACTAAATAATAAATAACAAGTGACTCAAAGATGATGCCACAAGTTGATTTTTGGCAGCTGTGTCAAAATGTGATGTGGCTGGCTGGGTTTTTGCCCCAGTACTCATTCTGACAGCTTACAGTTTTCCCCCATATCCTCTGGCTGGATTTAGTGAAGGGAAAAGAGTGGGCATAGGAGGGAAGGAAAGTGCTGGGGTGGAAAGTGGAGGGGAGGGGAATTGTACGGGAAGGGGAAGGTACAAGAAGAGGTAAGGGGAGACGGAAGGCCGAGGATAGGCTAGGGAAAGAGAGGGGACAAAGCTGTGTGGGGAAACTGAGACTTGTCGCAGACTGAGAACATCAAAAGGTGGCGAAGTATATTAGGGGTAGTATACAGTTTTGGCCCACTCTGCACAGGTGGCACATCCTATTCTAGGAAACATTTTCTGATACTGTGACACAGATAGGTCAGAGATATAGTCACAGACAGGCCGTCAAAACTCACGTCCAATTTTCATACCCACTACAATCTGCACAGCAATAAGCTGGATCAAAACAGCGCCAACAGATGTGAAGACAGTAATATTGTGTACTATTCTGTTTAGCGTAATATACATCTGTGTGCTGTGAGTACTTATCTTGTTCATGGCTAACATGCACAACTAGTAATTACTAGTACTTAGTTATAACGCCCTATGGCATTGTGAAAATTCTGGACTAGTATTAACCAGCTCACACAGTCATTAAACATAAAATAAATGCTTCAAAGTTCTTCAGCTAAAAGTGGCCAGGCACATAGCCAGCCACAATTTATTTATTTATTTTTTGGGGGATGGGGAAGGGAATTCTTTTATGGGGAAAGACACAGAGTGGAAGGCAGCTGATTACATGCATATGCATGTTGGTAAAGTAATAGCTGTAGAAATGTTATGTTCGATTTTTTGGATGGGGGGAGGGAGTGCAAATACAAGTTAGGGTACTGACTGCTAATCATTGAATAATGTGTAGCCTAGCCAGAAAATTCAACAAGTGCCAAATGTGGCTGCAGCCGAGAACATATATCTGTTGTGCACCAGCTTCTGCAAATGTTCATTTGGGAAATGTTACTGCGGTTTTATGAAACAAATTATTATTCCGTACACTTGAGTAATGAAATCACATTACATCGGAAACACAGCAGCAATATAAGATGCCAACAGTCAACTCTGCCATACTGAAAACCATATTGTGTTAAACTGGCTGTAAAGGAGAATTTACTATTGTCAGATATATTCTTCGTAGAGTAACATAATCTTAAACAAGGTGTAAAAAATTCACAAATCATGATTCAGATCAACACTCAATATGACCAACAGCTGATGTCATCCAAAATTTTTTACCATGCGATGCACTATAGTGCACAGCGTGGTATTGTGATCGCATGTCGTCTGTCCCTCAGTCCATTCGTACGTGACGTTCGGGGATCAGGACCACATAGGTTGGCAATCTCGCAAACTAACTGCATGGACATTTAGCCCAACAGCTCCTCTATCGGTAGCCCAAAGGCCATCCACCTATTCCCAGGGGAATGTTGGGAAATTTTGGGGAGACTAGAGGTGGGGTGGGAAAAAGTGGCAGGCTGGAGCACAAAAGGAGCAATATCTCTGAAAAGCATAAAGATAGAGGAAGAGTTACTATGGAGGCCCTACAGTGGTAATTAACTGCAGAAGTTCAAATATACACAACGTTACCAACAGCCTCACATATCTATACAACAATAAGTTTTACCATGTACATGGGCAAAATAATCAACGATTGCAGTAGCACTACTGCACATACAAGCCAATCACCTATCAGTGTTACACCGTGGAAAATGGTGAAACAATGAACGTTGTAAACAAACTAGAATACTGCATGGGTGTAGTGGAAAACAAACACGCAGATTCTGCAACGGATCACAAAGATACAAGCCGTGCGTTAAATATATACAATAACATCAAGTGAACAGTCACTGGTCAGTCGCTGTGCAGGGTGATGCGATATCAGCATTTAGTTGACACTGCAAACACATCAACCAGATGACAATTGTTATTTTGCATCAAAGCACTGAAGGCAGTGGTTGGGAAGGAAATATGACAATAATGAACATGGCTACTGATAGCTGCTGCATGCCTTATACAACAACAACATGCAGCAGTATTTCACGAAGGACAAGAAGCTCAGCTATTGCTGTGTAAGGCGATCGTACTGCGTGCAGTATTTTAACACTATTCATTGTGACCGCAACATCTCGACCTCTGAATAAGAAATCCGTTTGCTGTCAGTCAGCGAATCCGATTAACAATTACTGCGGATCTGCGTCCGCAAATCCGCAGTCCGCACACCTCTCTGCACGTGCACTGCAGTCGGCACACACCTTCGTGGGCGGTCGCACTGAACGGCACAGTGTCGTCTGTTATTGTTGACGAGCCGACTCACAGCTCTAAAAACGCCATTACTGTGTATTGGGAGTCAGGTGGCAGTTCGTTTTTTTGTGGTGCATTTTGTGGCTAAACGATACATCCTACAGCAAAAGTGTCAAAAGGGACAAATAGGAACTTGCATGCTAGGAGGACGCTGGTGTAAGTTTTAGCCTCGTGCACCAAACCTGAGAGCCACAATGCACAGCGTCACAGACAGACGGACAGACAGACGGACGGACAGACGGACGGACAACAAGCCGCTGCCAATAGCCGATCATACTGTGTAGCAGTACGATCGGCTAAAAATGGAGCAGTTTATTTCCAGTTTAATTACATAAAATAATTTCTCCTCCAACGCAGAATACTTAGTCAAAATGATCATAGCCAAAATGTTCAAAGTTCACATTCTAAAACGTAACTCCAGTCAATGCACAGACACATACTGGTATGAAATAGCCGCCAGCATAACACAGTGACTCTGCAATTAGCCAGCAGCTTGAGAAACAAAGAGACAAGAGGACAATTTTCTTACCTCAGTGAGTGGTGGGTCCTCAAGGTCTGCAGGCCAAATTTGAGTGGAGGAACCAAGGTCAATATGGCTGACGTGATGCGACACCAGGAACTGGCATCCCGTGTGTCGGTCGACCCATCACAGTACTAAGTACAATCAACACATTGCAGAATATCAATCACTGACATTTTATTGCTCGCTTACCAGTTACTGTCAAAACTGCTAAACCATGACTCACTGCAGCAAAAACGTCATGCTATGTGTAACAGAACAGAACAACGGTGGAATATGAAGTGTAACAGCTGATCTGACATCAAATCACCTGCCTCTGTGCCTGGCTTTACCCCTCCATATATGGAAATCAATTCCTTCCTGCATTAGTACGTATTTTGGTAAAAAAAAACACTACCATGGATTTAGAAACAATGTTTTCATTCATGCACGTGAAGACGACACATGAGGGAATAGCAAAGTTCAGACAGTGAAATTATTATTTGTCGGTAGAGTGACTGAGGGGAAGCTTAATGGTATGTCAGCACAAACAGCCTACTGAACGTCATACCCACTAAAATTGGCCACAATGTTTTGTGAAACACAAATATAACAAACCAAGACACAGGTCAAAAAACACAAACAAACAAACAAACAAACAAACTAACTAACTAACTAACTAACAAAAGTTTAGTCAACCTTTTATGACATCAGGCTGGAAAAAGTGGGCATATTCTACCCTGGAGCCACACGGGATTATCTGCATAGACAAGATGCAACACTCACCATGGTGGCTTGCCAGAGGAAAGTTTGGTGGTCAAGTGTATGGCTGGCGTGGTGCTAGAAGCACATGTTGCAACGGCTGATCAACCAGTCATACTTCACCTACATCAGACAGTACAACATAACAGCTCATCAGTACTCTCAACAGAACCACTGCTAGGTCACGGTGACACTCTGACCACCATGACTAACAAGTGACCACTGAGACCATGGAGTGACCACCCTGACCACTAAGTGACCACCAAGTCACTGCTCTGACAACACAAAGACAGTGGCGATTAGTAGAGACAGAGATCAGAGTTCAAAGTGGAAGGCAGGACACAAACTGGAGCCCTGAAAAAAACAACTTATGATATGATCAATTGATCATCTACTGGGTTAAGGTACGGAATGTTAGGGGGCCATGAAGTCAGCAAGATGAAGTCCGCAGTTTCCTTTGCCACGAGATTAACTGTATCGCAGGCTCTGTCGTGTAAATATGACGTCAGAATTACACCAACGGTAGCAATGAATATTTAACCTTTATGCTGGTGAAGTACGTAATTCATCGAAAACATTCCGTGAAAATTTTGTTTAAATGTAAACATTGTCCAGGGAGATTAGAAGAAAACGTCAGTGAGTGTAAGTGCAGAGTAAATGGTGACAATTTCAACAAAACAACTGCCACTAGACCAGTGTTTTTCAACCTTTTCAGTGAAGTGGAACCCTTTGTAGCAATTTTGACTGCTCATGGAACCCATCTCTTTTAGGGGGGAGGCTATTCCTGAGGCACAAGGGGCCGAAATTCGAGGCCGAAGGAAGGTTTCTTGGGGAGGGGGCTCGCTGCCCCCTCCCACCAGCTACGGGGTTTGGGGGAGCACTGTAAGCTCCCCAGCGGGCTTCGGGGTGGAGCCCCAACGACAAATACATTTTGGACCTACTAAGAGCCTAGAAAACGCGTCCAGTGGCTACGAATGTCGAACACAGTTTTTTTTTTACTGAGCACTGGCGGTCCCACGGAACCCGTAGATACCACTGGCGGAACCCTTAAATTCCATGGAACCCCGGTTGAAAAACTCTGCACTTGACAAACAAAATCTGTGACAATACCAGCAAAGCACAGTGGTGATGGCGCCTGCCTGACTTGATCTTCATCACCAACCAGCTTTAGTAGCACGTATCTGCTACTGCAGGTGAAATTCTGAAAGCAAATAATAGCACAGATACATTCTCAGGTCCATACTATGCTATTTCTGAATTCTAAACTGTGATTCTTACAAATGCAAGCACACGTACTTGATATGAAATAAAATCAAACAGGGCGATGAACATGAATCTAATAACAAAATAAGGAGCTCAGTAATTTGTGAAAAAAAGATGACACAAAGGAAACTGACAAGAGCTAAAGGAGAAAAATTAGAGCAAAACTAGCAATCATGAAAAAGCGATAATTGCTGCCAACAGTGTAAAAATAACGGTAACATATCAAATAGCGAAACTGTTTATTTCTAGTACATACAATCACCTACAATATGAGAAAGATTCCATACTTATACTAATACAAAACTGAAACCCATAAAAAACACATGAAATTAAGAAATCCCCATTAGGTGGCAGAATTTTTGGTACTGTTATGACCGCCATAACTGCTGTTGTTGACTGCTATTTCAGTGTCGTAGCATACCTGGAGTTACTTCAAGTCAGGCCAGATCCTCGCAGGTCTGTTTGTGTTATTGGCAGCCGGATGCCTGACCTCTTGGGCAATAAACTGTCTGAAAAAAGTGAAAACATTTAAGACAGACTGGCAAAGATTACCTCACGCCAGGTGTGGTGGCAGAGGAGCTTGACTGACACCGTGTGGTAGTGATGAAGATGCATTACTGTTCCTTACAAAGTCGGCCGTACTTCGGACTTCATCTATAAGCAATATACCCTCAAACATAACTACTATCATCATTTACCAATACAACACTTCTTTGAGCACTAGTAATAATAATATTAATAGTCATCTAATTCATAAAGCACCGTTTGGTTCCGGGGCGGCTGAATTTGGAGACCTCCCAGATCCACCTCCCAGATCCGTACGTATAATCCAGCACATACGTAGGAATTTCAATGACTGTAACCACCACCGTATTAACGACCGAACATGACATCGACATCATTAGCCAACTGCCACAAGATACACAGTTAGTGACTAGGCAACAGGAAGGGCATTGAACCTGTTTACTTCTGACGTTTACTTTACCTGGCCTTAATTGGAGTAAAGCTGGAAAATGAGGCGGTTAAACAAAAACCACGAGTAACAGAAAAAAGTAATAGCCCATCTATTGTGGCATAAAGAACATTTCAAGTAGACTCTGTGCATAAAAGTCAGCATCAATTACACTAGACTTGTCTGTGTAATAATGAAAAATGTAAAACAGACCTGTGACAGCTTTGAGGTATGTTTCCTCATAATGGCAATCATATCGGTGGAGTGGTGGTAAGTGAAGCTACAGCCGTCAGCCGACTACAGCTCATCACATCAGCATAACAAAGAATACCTCTCAGACAGCACCCACAATATATGGGAATGTCTGAGCCGCAGTCAGTTATGATCAGAGAAACACCACCTGCAACAAGTCACCAGTGGTTTACACAAAAGATGCAATTAAAAACTTGACAAAAAAGTGAAAAAGTACAAATAAATTAAAAAAAATCAAATGAAGTCTATAAAAGGCCTGCTTACAAAGCATCATCTTTCAGGTGAAGTCTGAATGATGCAGTGCTCCAGATTTATTGTAAGAATAGTAGCAGATGGCGTTCTGGGAAGGTCACACAGCATACAAAAGACAGGTGAACTAATATGAGTCACAGTCATGTGTTCACATTGAAGAGCAACAGCTGAGTGAAATTTTGACAGTGAGACACTGCACCTGTGACAGTGACAATGTCTACAGGTACGACTAATGCTGCACATCTATAATGTAAGATGAGCAGCAGTTACTGGGCCGACTAAGCTAATGACATCAGTGACTGCAGACGAAAACTGTCTGCGATATTTTAGCACACACAAACTGAAACAACTAACAGATTTGATCTGTTATCAGTGGCTTCCCATACATGCTACATGAAAACATGTTGCTCACAGCCAAAACTGCACTGATGCTACGGAAAAGTAGTATCTTACAGGTGAACATAACTCAAGAGCAAATGATGTTTATGGCATCTTGTTTAAAAAATAAATGACAAATGCTGAATTATAGAATAGTGTGAATTAAAAAATTGGATCTCACTGATGCATTATGGCTTGTTGACTTGCATCAATGCATGCACAATGATAGTGACACCCAAGTGCACAGTACTCAGCATCTGACTGCCAAATGTCGCGTCACCAAACGGCTGAGACTGCTCAGAATCACCCACAGAGTAAGCAACTCCTTTCACCACTGCATCATCTTGTGCAATGTTATGAGCCGTCACAGCCGTATAAGACAAGCTCAGCACCATACTACAAACACGTAGCACTGACACTGCACATCTGAAGCAATGCTGCACTACAAAAAAACTACAAAAAATACAATAAAATATAATATGGCTGATACTCCAGCAAACAGTGATTGCAACCAGGATTCTGTACTTGTACTGTCCATACCCTCTATAGAATATCCTCACTGCACCACCTTCACAATATCCTATTCTAATGTTGCAATCGATTTTTGAAGAATCAGCACATTAGACAACCCAGTATTGTTAATTCCACAGATTACAGGAATACGCCAGTGTGCAGTTTTCTTTTTGACCACCTGCTACTAGTCACCCAACAGCACTCGAATACAAGCAGTGCATGCCATACCACACCACGTTGCTTAGCAGTAAAAACTCGAAACACTATCATCCATGCACACAAATAATATTTCAGCAATTACTTTTTAAGCTGTTCTATGCAGTTAGACTGTGACACACATACAACATAACTGCGTACTGTGACTGCTATATCATTCTACAAAATAGGGATTTATTCACATCCACAGTTCGATTTGTCAAATTTTAGGTGCGGGGGTCAAACATTCCCTCCCTTCCTTCCCCCTCCCCTCGT
>Ga0209788_1000429_pt1 | contig 11113 bp, 6 predicted proteins | sample WorMetLIZISLAND1_2_FD_187415 | JGI IMG/M metagenome (GOLD analysis project Ga0209788, IMG submission 187415) | Marine gutless worms symbiont microbial communities from Max Planck institute for Marine Microbiology, Germany - Olavius clavatus LIZARD... ...
TTCGGGAAAAGTAGCCGGGGGCGTTTGCGAGGACTCTCGAAACTTTTCAGGGCACCCATATATTGGGCGCATCGCGCGGTCGTCTTTGCGATAGCAAGGCTTTCTTGTCTTGTATTGCAATTACTTTACTACTAATTTCTCTTAACTGCTGCACTTTTCTGGAGTCAATCCAGATTAGGCCAGGCACCAAATGAAAAACTCCATGGATTGCTGCAACATTTTTTTTGAGACAAGGTACTCCTGTGTCTCAAGCAAAAAGTGCTGAGTTAAGGGTGCTTGTTTTTTTAATTTTTAGTAAAAGTTAAATTGATGTCTTGCACTGATATGTATGTTGTGAATATGTTTCTGTGTTCAGTTGTGCCTCTGGACTCGGTGTTATTCTCCAGTATGACGACCAGCATGCAGCTAGCTGAGGAATGCTTACGTCAAGAACCTACAGAGGGCGAGCTTCGAGCTACCGATGCTGCACAACCATTTGAAGGACTAGAGCTGTTTGCACAGACTATTGATGCTGGTATATTCTGTCTGTATGCAGTTTTATGCGCATCGTTTTAGTTTTGTTGAACGGCATTGTTGAGGACTCGAAAGTGTGATGTTAATTGCTGGTGGAAAGGTTAAAGGCATAGACTGAGGAATTATGTCAGATAAATTGACAGATTTTATGAAAACAAGTAATGTACAACACTACAACAGGTACTTGCATTAAGACTCATTGTAGAGAAGCTGAGTCCAAAGACTAAAAAGGTCTGTAACTTTTTTGTTAACTTTTGAAAAGTATTCAACAGCATTGATTAGCTGTGCTGTGGTCATTTGAAGTGAACAATAAACTGATAGGATTACTGAAACGTAAATTATACAGTGCAAAAGCTGATGTTTATGTTAAGTTCCCAGTAAACCGTGCAATGCATGTTTAAGTCTTTTATGTATTTTTTTCCTGCAATACTAATTTCAGTAAACATTCCTTCAGTTTTTCTGCTACTTTCTGCTGCTGAAAAAACAAATCGAGGTTGACCACACATCACCTGATTGTATAGTCCAGAAAGATATTGAATCTATGAACACAAAATGCAAAGACAAGACATCTGTTGTAAAGCAGTGGACAGAGAAGAATAGAAGTGGATTGGCTGATAGAAGTGGATTCGCTGATATGCAGGCATACTTGATGTTGTTATAGTGACAGTTATTTGTTGGTTGGTTGTTGAATGTTGTAGTTTTATCGAGGATCAAAGTGTCATTTAATGCAACAGTAGTTCGACTAGAACATGTTCCAAAAGACTGTGAGACCGGTATGTCACTGGAGCTACGCATAGCACGGTATGATGACTGAAAGTCATTACTTTGTAAAGTATCGTGTAGCTTGTATATATTACATTGGTAGTCTGCATGAAGTTTTGTAGTCTTTTTTGTTGATGTTGTGGTTGTCTTGTCTTTGAGTCAGCCGTGCGGGGGATTTTCTTTCTCTGTTGATCTCAGCCTTTTAGATTCTTTTTATCAGTTATCACAGTCTTAGGTCAGTATCCTTTAGTTTCCTATCTGACCTAAATGTATTATCAGTATCAAACGATATACCCGAGAACAGTCACCCATCTCAGTACTAACCCAGCTGAATGTAGAGTATCTTTGTTGATATGGCCAATGACATTACCACTAAACCAAAATGCCGCCGTGTGCACAAGCTGTATTGTGAATTCGTTTTTGATTAGTGTGACGTGGTTTTCCATATGATATTTCAAAACTAACTCACAGCGTGATCTTTGAGTTTAATGATTATGTATTTTTTTGCTTTTTTGTGGAAATATTGCACGACTGATGAAGTTAATGGCATGGAACTTGATGTATTTGTTAACAGAGATTATTTTTATTATTTTTTTTGGCACAGGATGGAGTACTTTGATGACCTGGCGTCGGACCAGTGCACTGATCAACCACCTGTGACTGGCTTACCGGCCGTTGCTGTGAAAAATATACACCTGACGGGTGTTAAGGCATACTGCGATGAGTTTCCAGCTGCGTGTAGAACAACGCCACTTATGCATAACAGTGAATCTGTGAGTCACTCATTGTTGCGTAATTATTCGGATTATGATTCTAAATAAACTATTCGGTTGTACTATTCAGATTATGGTCTGTCTATACCATACTATGGGATGGTATGGTGTGCTTATTACATGGTTGTATGATTGCCATGTTATAGGGGTGGTTAGTGCTACTAGCTGTTGCATAAGTTTAGTTTAGTTTAGTTGTAAAATTTCTGTTGTGTATGAGAGATGATTGTTATAGGCTCTACTAAGTAGTTGTGTTGTTAGTTGACTGCAGAAATGTTACTTTGATAGCAAGTTTCATTTCTAAGACTGTAGTCAATACAGTTCAGCTACATAGTGAACTGTTATGCATTGTTTTGTGTCGTTTGTAGCTTTCCTTTGATCCGTTCTCAACACAGCAGTCAGGTAGACACGAACAGCCATTTTACTCTGCTGTGTATACCACTGATGGATCAGTGTCTGCTGAACCAAGCAGTACACCTTCACCGCCAGTGACTAGTCAGCCAGTTTCTGGACAGCACAAAGCATTCAGCGAGCATTTAAAGCCGACTAAAGAGCCAGAGTTAGTGTTGATAGCTGAGTTGACGAGTCGTCAAGAGATCAAGTTACGTATCAAACAGAATGATGACATTCCAGGTGCTAAGGTTTGTTGCCATCAACATTTTGTGCAGCTGTGGTAGTTGCTGAGCAGATCAGTGCTTTATAGTTTTTAATAATTTGATAATTTTAAAACTACTACTGCAGTAACCGTCAAAACTGCAGTTTGCAGGGTTGCTGCCAAAGAACAGAGGAACCTATTCACTCCATTCTGTTCTTTGAACCAGCTGGAACCTTTTGACCTGTTGGATATACTTGTATGACTTACATTAGAACACTCCTGTGAGACTCAGGTTTATAAACCATGCCGTCCTGTCTCTATCCATGGCATTGTGGGCCGAGTGTTGTGATATAATTATGTAAGAACATTTGCATCACTGTCAACACTTCAATTGCTTTGACATAGAGCAAACTAAAGAAGAACCGTTGAAACAAACCGAACTATATACACCAACATTTTGGAGTTTTCATGGTTGAGTTTGTTTCCCCTTAAAGGCACATTTGTTAATGGTAGGATACCCTCCCATGTGCCAAAGCATGAGTGTCAGTTAGTTAGGTTTGTTATTTATTGCCTTGAGTTGTGGAGTCATTTAATACACTACCTTTCGACCAATCTGGTTACTGAGTGCTATATAATGATTAGTTGAAACTTATTTTACAGTGTAAGACTATCAGTGTATATGTGCAGCTGGAGCTGGACTGCAGCGTTGGTTGTGTCAATGTTCACCTGTCACCTCACCTGGTTCACCTGCTGCTGGAGATTGCTAGTGGTTTGTCATCACCAGGTAGGCTTGGCTGCTTGTGTACATCATATGGCTCTATCATATCTCTCTGCGGTCTGTGTCTCAGTATCAACTGACCACTTCGATCTACTAATCCCAAGCAACAGTTTTGCTGTTTCTGGCCCAGATGATAGAACTGTCTGCCATTGGCACTGATTTTGCTATCATTGTAATATGACAGTTCTGTTACCAGCTCAAGACAGTTTTTTTTCACTATGGCTTGCATAAGTGCAACTGTTAAATGATTTTTATAAGAGTTTGTGGACTACTAACTGACTAATTAGTAGTGCATCCTGTGCTTACTAGAAATGACTTCAATTTCAACAACATGTGGTCAGGAAGTCTGATGTCAGATGTCCTGTGCTGACGGACAATCTCACAGATTATGGAACTCTACCAGACATCCTGACTTCCTGTGATTAGATTTTAGTTCAGTGACTTGTGATACTTGACACTTTGCAGCACAATTCTATGTGTCTATTAGAGCTAGGAGTTGCATTGTGTGTTCGTGGAATGTACACTGTATTTACTGATGTTGAGTCACTCATTGGCAATAACCCAGGCATGCATGCTATCACATTAGTGTGGTTTTCACGGTACTGTATTGTAGGCTTGACACAAACCTGTCTGTTGTAACAGATGGTTGATAATGTTTGTAATGCTCATTAAAACAACAATAGACCACATCATCAACAAATGCCCAATGGTGAAATTCAGCATCAATTTTGTTTATGATGAGTCAGGTCAGCCAGCAGTAAACAGTGGTGGCTAATGCCTGGTTTCCACCATTCCGTTGCCATTCTGCCATTGCCGTTTCACCGCTCCCGTTACGTAAATTCCGTAAGAATTACGTAAGTGCCTACGTGAAAAATTCCATTGCGCCGTTGCTGTTGCCACCTGCCGTTGTGCCGTAACCGCCGTTCCGTAGCAATATGATTGAATCCTATTTTTACCATTCTGTTGTATGGCGGACGACCAATCAGCATTCTGGTCTCTTCATCCCTATGTATACAGAAAGACGTTTCCAGCATTTCCGTTCTCACCCGCAATGGCAACGGTAGCTACGGAATGGAAGAACGGCAACAGTGCAATGGAACATCACAACAGAACGGCAAAATGGCAACGGAACGGTGGAAACCAGGCATAAAGCAGTTGCAGTATAAATATGTTATTAAATAAATAATATTGCCTGTGTGTATGTTTCTAGTCATGTCCGACGAGCCTCACAGGCGGAGTGTGAGCAAGCCGATGTCAGGCAGTGAGATGGAGCATCAGCTGCTGAAACATTTACAGCAGGAGTGTAATTTGAGTCGGCGACCGATGTCGTCTCGTGAACGAGCTTACAGTGAGTCCAGTGAACACATGAGCAACCAGCCACTTGGTGAGTTAACATACATGAGACTTGCCATGTTACTGTTGGATATAAACTACGTTTGTGTAAAATGTGATACAAAAACTATTACTGGTAAGTCAGTACCAGTTCTATAGCACTTATTCAAATCCTGTTTGCATGTGGTAAGCTTTTCTCGTTAAGATTTTATTGTAATACAGATAATGCTAAATTTTTCACATTGATGAAAATATTGTTCATATATAATGGAATGAAATATGACAGCAATGAAGTGAAATTGATCTAGTTTAGAAACAGAATATATTAAAGCCAATGAAAGGTGGTTAATACCACGTTTTAAATTTTATTATTAAAATTAGTCTAGCATTCTGTTCCTGAATTTGTATATACGAGATGAAAACGGACCCTAAGGGTCTGTATCTTCACACTGCTGCCAACCAATCGGCAACCATTTATCTAGAGAGCTGCTATTATATACAGATAATTATTATTTAGTTCAAGATATTGACAGTCATTTGTGCTTCTGCAGATGATTCGGACGATGAAGTTTACATGTCGATAGCTAATAATGACTCAACAACTGACAGTACGCTAGACACTTCAACATGTAGCTTATCAACAAGCCAGACTTCCAGTACTGCAGGTTAGTACCACTCATTGGCTACTCAAACATTAGATGAATGTGTACATGTCGGCATGGTAACAATGTATTGTTCAGTGCCGGTGATTTGAGATGAATGCACTGCAGTTGCCTGTGCTGCTGTTCTGCTCTGTGATACGTGGTGGCTCATGTGACTTTTTCATTGGAAGATGATACTGATATGCTCTATAGTCATCTTCTCAGTCTGACTCTGTGCAAAAACTGGTTACACTTAGTATTGCATTGCACTAATTGGCTTTATTGGACTGTTGCGTAACAGATTAGCGGATGAACGAGCTATCGGAATATCAGGCTAATGAACTAGGGTTAGGCTTAGGATTAGGGTTAGGGGTCTGATATAGCCCGTTAGTTCAATAGTTCCATGCATTATTAAGTGTAACCCGTGCAAAACGTTTTCACGATACACTTCAGTGCCTTTATTAACTTTCACTTTAATTCATGCTGCTTGTTCACCAGCACATTATTGTTTTTAAATTTGCCTTTAAGAATTTAAACTTTAAGTTATGTATCATGATATTGATGTGTTAATTCAAAGTTTAAGAATAAAGGTATAAGAATGGAATGATTATTGATTATGCATGTACACACATGTTATAAAGTTTAGTGATGAATTGAGTGTTAAACCAGTGTAAGCATATGAATGTCAGGTTCCAGTGTTGCATGTCGCAAACGACCGTCTCAGCCAGGAGCAGTAAAATGCCGAACCAAGCCAGCTAGACATAAAGGTAATGCAGTGTTTGTGTTGTTGCATTTATTTGTATATGTTATCCTAACGGTTTGTGGTAATTGTATATGCAGTTGTATATGAATATTTTTGCATAGTGAGCCAAGCTGAGATATCTGATATTTTATATAAATTATGCTGCATATGGAGGCACTTATTTCAGCATTATTTGTAGCATGTTTATAGTTATGTTTGAACCTGCAGTATGCATTTATATAATTGGCTTCAACTAGGACTGTTATAGAGCAGTTTGTTGACTGATTCTGTGTCTCAATATGTGTGGTTTTTGCGTTTGCGTTTTCTAGAACAGACAGCAGCATAAGCTGCACGGGAGTTTAGTTGGTAGGCACACTGCTATATGTTGCTGTAGCATCCAATCGATTAAGGGCCAGTTTATATACTTCGAGGCAACCTTAAACAGTTGTTAGTGGAATGCTCCCAAAGGTTTGGAACTGTCTCAGTTATTAAAGGGTTTATTTAACATACATAAGTTACTCATTTGGCTAAGTGTCTGTTACAGATGCTGTCTCTGGGCGCCACCATCATGCCGTCGATGACACTTCTTCAGAATTTACACGGTTCAAATTTAAAGTGGCTTTCCTCTCAGTTGTCATATTGCATGAAGATCCAGCTAGTGTTCCTCAAGATAGCTCAGAACCTGCTGCGACTTCGGTTGATCGCCTGCGTGAGATGGCCGACAAATACTTCGACTCAATCCGACGAGACATCTCCATTGTCGGAGTGTCTACACCGGATGGTCTCGCCCAACTACGCAAGGGTTATTCAAAAGCTTGTCCTCTTGATCACCTCGGGTATCGCTTGATTCACTAATTAACTACCTTTCTGCAAATACTGATTTCCATAGCTATGGTGTGTGTCTGTGAAAAACTGAAATTTTCCATGTCATTGTCACTGCAGGAATATCTGTATATTTGGCTTGTGATAGATGACATTAATCTAATAATAATAATAATAACCGTGACGATATTTATAGTGCTGTCATCATGGCAGAGCTATTGCGAGAGTTCACTTGGTTCACATGATGAATACAGTAACGGCACCAGGTGGCCGCCGAACTTTGGACCAAGCCAACCAACTTGAGCCACAGGCCCGCCTATATAGGTAGCCAGTAAACCGTATATCCACCATCGCCATTTATTATTATTATTACTTAGCCCGAAAGCTGATTCTCATTTTACCATCCCACGGAGGGTAGAAGGCTGAGTCAACCTCGGTGGTTGTTACATACCAAGATGGTTTACCCGCCCATAGAAGGTCACCCATCCAAGTACCAACCGGACCTGGCATAGAGTAACTTCGTTGATGTGCCCACTACCACTACGCTTAACCACCACCATCGATGACCATATGTTTTTGAAATAATCGCATGAATAATTATATTGAATTGGCTTTCTGATGTCTAGTATTTTGTGACAGCACAAGGGCATGCTGTTTAATCACTTTAAGGAGTTGATTCTGTAGTGAAAAATTTTGATGATCACATCATAGCATAGTGCAACATGGCATAGCATAAACATATCAGTTATTAGCTTTAATACTGTTGTTACTGAGATGCTTAACAAATACGAGGTTTTGTAGGATTAAACCCAGTAATTATTCACTCACGTTTTACAGGTTCCATTTGGTACGGTTCCGTTTGGTACAGTGTTTGTTACTTTGGAGAACGTCTTTCTAGTAAATCATTTAGATATTTTGTGACTCAAGTTTAGCACATGGTCTTGGATGATAATGATTGATGACACATGAAATTTTGCAATTGTCATTTTTTTGTGCTGTTTTCTTTAGTCTGTTATGTAAGCCAATCAATGCTGAGGTGACAAAGCACAATGGTCCTGCATTACATTCTGTGACGGCTGATCTTAGTGTTGGGGTATTTGAGCTGGTCGAAGCTGTATTTGATCAGCGGCATTCAACAGCTTCCCTCTATGGCTTTCATCTTCCCATTGAAAACGTGCTTCCTGAATACACCGAGGTAAGTTCAGTTTCTCTGCAGTTTTGATCTCTTGCTTAGCAGCATTTTAAATTACTTCTGATTATTTTACAAATGCTGACATTTTAGTATACATTTTTCAGTTTTTCCTCATTAGCCAATTGTTCTCCAACAGTCTTTAACAGGGACACTTTTGACGATATCTGAATTAGTATTTTTATGCCGGATGCTTTTCCTGGCGCCCTATTTTATTATCTATTTATAATATGTCTCACTGTTTTTTGCACTTATTATTGTGGGTGAAAATTGATGTAACACTGCTAGATGGCTGGGTAAATTACTAGAGTTATGGGACTATCCTCCAATGAAGACCCCATGATCGTAGCTTGAGTCGTTTTGACACAGTGCCAGCATGTGATGGACAGACGGCGGACGGACGGATTTACTATAGTTAGTACAGCGTGCTGCGTAGCAAGCTATGCTGACACAGTGTAAAAACTTTCAGTTACTTGATAGAGTGATGTCCAGGGCCTGCAGGCTGTGTGTTAAGTCAGTGGTTATCTGTAGTGTTGTTGTTGTTGTTGTTGTTGACAGATAATCACTTTTGTTGAGAGTGAGAAGGTCGCTGCCAAGCTGATGTCCGCGTCCATGTATGCGAGCCTTATCAACGTGTCACCATGCATCAGACTGCATTTCAAGTCAGATGTTTCTGTGACAAGGGTTTGTAGATCCTGGCTTATCTACTGCGTTTTGTGGCACCGAAGCAATACGAGTCGGTGTGTTTTTCAAGTGAATTGGAGCAGGTCAGGTCAGGTAGTCGCATAGTCCGAAGACCGTTGCGTCACTCTTCCACTGTGACCGCGGTTGATAGCCTGTCTCCATAGGTCGGCGGGTGGCTGACTGTTATCTCTTCGGAGCTGGTCGATCCACCTGCCACGTGGACGACCAGAACGATGCCTCCAGGAAAGGTCCGGTAGACGTCCAAGAGATAGGCTGATGCAGTTGCAGAGCGCCTTGTGGGCAGGCACTTCCTTGCCGAACCTTGCTATGTGTCCAAAGATGGCTGAACGTCGGCGACAGATGATGTCCGACAGAGAGGAGAGACCATTGAGAGCTGCAACCTCTTCGTTCCGCACGAATTGATGCCAAGATATTCCCAGGATACTGCGCTGGAGCAGAGTGGGTTCTAAAAATACAGTAGCATGTCATGAGTTAGTCAATCATCCCATTGAACGTTCCAAGTTGGCAGAAATATTTCTGTTCCTTTTTTGGTAGATGCAGAAGATGCAGAAGAGATAGCTTCGTTATTAGAATCCGTAAGCCGTGGAATTTGGCATACCCTCCCACAGAATTTGGAAAAATTTGCCACGAAAAACTTTGAACCCTAATAATGAAGCCATCTCTTCTGCATCTAAAGAGTAAGAAAATGATCAGAGAAACCTATTACCGCTTGTCATGATTGTTATCTGGAGAGTTTTTGACTGATACACTTTTTGCTAACATAGTGATGTTTATGATTTGACAGTTTGAGTCTGTTATGCTGTTTGTGTGCATAGACATCAAAGAGAAACTCGAGTGTTCCAAGGACAAACATTGAGCTGGAGTTGACACGTTGTCAGTGTGAAGTTGATATCACACTCGTTGATCGCATACATGCGTTATTGAATCCACGGTCGTTTTCTTCCCGACCAGCAAACAGCATCTATCGATCATTCCAGTACAGTGCTCCTATGCAGGTAACCTGACCAGCTAAGCTAAATCTGATAACAGAAGGGCTGGTTTTAGTTGTCTAAAGTCTAGCTAATATGATACATAATACTTTGTTAAACTTATTCATTCTGCAACATCACCTTTTAATTAATAATTATTTTTTTTATTTTTTGAGTTCTTTAAAGTGCCCCTGTAACGGTTTTATCATTAAGCATCACTTAAATCTCCTCCTTTTTAATAATAATAGTAATAGTGTTAGAGTGATTGCTGCAGTGTAAATAATTAAAACTGTTTATTTGCAATGCATTTGTCAAATGTGATGTATTTTTATTGTTGCATATATTGCAGTTATGAAATTTGCTACTGCATCCACTGTTACTGGCACTATTCTGATTTTTAGTTGTAATTTATCAGTTTTGTTGTTGTTGTTCTGAAGAGCAAGTTAATTTTGTCATACCAGCAAGGTGATTTATGCTAAAAAGACATTCTCTATAGTTACAAATGTTATATCAGTTGGACTCTGTGAAACCTGTGCATATAATCATTGAGTGTAATTGGCCTTGTGTCTTCTTTACTGATAGTCGTATTTATGCGACTGTCATTGTGATACAATGTGTAATGTAAATTCAGCCGGCAGAGTAAATTCAGCCAGCTAAATATTTGAATGTTGTCTGGCTCGGTGGTGTGCTCTCGGATCTCGGGCGAGTGACTTAGAGGTCACGGGTTCCAGTCCCACTAGGACCGCTGTCGAGTAATAACCTTGAGCAAGTTATTTACACTTGTGGTGCTTAAGCCAACTCAGCCTTCCATCCCTCTGGGGTAGGTAAATGAGTAGCTGGTAATACTTGCTACTAAAACTAGTGAGTCATTGCCAGAGAATATTGTGCGGCATAGCTGGGCCTGTCGAGCTGCTACTGCGGGTCCAAAGTCCGCTCATTCAGGCAATGGGCGGCACTAATTGCCTACTGCTAGTGCTGATGAGTATGCCACTTCGAATTCAACGAATTAAACCGCTGTTGTTTGGGTTTATCTGTAAGTGATGGTATATAAATGTTGGGACCTTTAGTCTTTTAACCGGCAATGAAAATGTCCCTGTCTGTGTCACGGATGGGCTGAGATGCATGCTCGACTCAAACATAATACCAAAAATGAATTTTGGGAGTATATTGATAAAACAAACAAAACAAATATTCGCCAACAATCAAACAGAACATGATGAACACAACAAGAAGCTCAGCTACCGCAGAGAAACAGCGCGTCAGCTGCCCACATGGATGGAGGGGGAGGGTTTGGCC
>Ga0209788_1000430_pt1 | contig 11089 bp, 10 predicted proteins | sample WorMetLIZISLAND1_2_FD_187415 | JGI IMG/M metagenome (GOLD analysis project Ga0209788, IMG submission 187415) | Marine gutless worms symbiont microbial communities from Max Planck institute for Marine Microbiology, Germany - Olavius clavatus LIZARD... ...
ACATAAGCATCATAAGAAACATAAGGGGCATAAGAAATCTAGTATTATGTTCACTGCCATCGGCTTTAAATAAGCGATTAACAACTTGGACTTATGGTTCAACATCAACCATAATCCAGTCTTATCCAGTGACATTGGAACACCATATATATCATACTAATACTACAACCGTGTTATGAACGGCAATTGTTGTTGTCTGATTAATATAATAAAATAGACCTGGCGGTCACAGTCACCTTCGTTTTTCTGATTCTGCTTACCACACTTCCCATACATGTAGCTTTGTTTGGGGAATGCAGTGGCGTAGGGAGGGGGCTGAGGGGGCGAACCGCTCCGGGCGACTGTCAGGCTGGGGCGACAAAATGAAGGTCATAACGGCAAAACGGGGAAATAAGGGGACATCAGGCATCTTACTACTTTTGGATGTTGCAAAATTGCAGTCCTTCTCGGGTGCTGATAACCCACGCTACGCCACTGGGAATGCGATGAGAGGGAAAGACGAGGAAATGGTCCACCAGTGTCAGTAAGCACTCATCGATGACGTACTAATTAGCCTCAAGCAATTTCTACGCATAACACTGTCGTAAAGTACTATTTCCAAACGAAAATCGAGTTTCGACAACGTGGTAAAAAGGTAAAGGGTTCTTCCTGGGAACCCCATCTCAGAGCTACAGGACGTCACTTGCCATATGGGATTGCAGTGTCTTATAAGTCCGTATGCATAAAGACATCTTAACGCTAGTTGAAGGTTTACGTCCGAACTACGATTACTCGCTTTTGCAACCTATTGTAAATCACTATTCGTTGTTGTAGTCACTAGTCAATGTAAACATCGTTCACAAACACAGGCCTACCAAACGAGATCAAATAATTCTGTTTTTGGCAACGAATAACTGTAGGATGTCAATAAGTCGCATGAACTATTAATGACAGCTATTATAATTTAGAGCTACTGTAACCAGTGTTGTGCCTAGTAATTCGACTCGAGCAAAGTGATATGGGAGTTTATACAATGCACATGAAGTATGTAGTTATTAACTTTAACATTCAGAAAAAATTGACTTGGTTTGTTGCCCAGGCTCATCAGAATGACCGATACATAGTGCTTACCACATGTTATAGAGCTTATTAACACCGTAAAGCCGTAAAACGTCCAAAATAAACCCCTGCTGTGGAAATGAGTCCCTGCATTTTATCAAAGCCATTTGTTCCAGGTTTATGTTAATTGTTTTCTTTTTAGTCAATTTACTGCGTTTATTATGTACTTGCTTCAGTGGCGTAGCAAGGCTGCAGAAGGGGCGGACCACCGCAGGTGGCAATCAGGAGGCGGCGGCAAAATGGGGGTGATAATGACAAAAATATGGGGGTGATAAGGGGCATCATACATATGACGAATTCTGGGGGCCAAAAATTGCAGTCCACCCCAGGCGCCAATAACCCACGTTACGCCGCTGACTTGGTCGGCTAAAAACAAGGAATATTATTATCTCTGTCAGCACTAAGTGTTCGCGTAGCTATGACCTAACTAGTGTATGGCTGGTACTCTTGACAACTCTGTATTGCTAGAAGAGCTCGGCGTTTATTCGAGACCCGGCGTTCGCAATTCACATGTACCGGTAATCGAGACCCGGTGTTTATTAGACGTTTTACAGAATTCAAAGTCATCAGCTGTATTTTGAGGGTCACTCAGGCTTGTGAGCATAAGAATTACAAGCAGAGACGAAAAAAGCCCGGACGAATACGACTGTTGGGTCTATTTTATTACAACCAGACAACTACTGCAGTTTATAGCGCAGTAGTATATAGTATTAGTATGCGAGCCCAGATAGTAGTGTTCTAATGTCATTAGATAAGATTGCGTTATGGTTTCACCATAAGCCCAACTTGTTAATCGGTTATCTAAAGCCGATAGCAGCGCTCAGTGTTCCGACGAGACTTTTCATATGATGTCCACCCGTCTGTGCATAGCAACCGCTACCTCCCCAGTGAGTCTCCAGAAACATGAAATACTGCGCGGGCATCTTGTTGCCGTAAGGGTTCAAAGCACTGAAGGCATTCTTGCAGAAAGGAAATGCGCCATGTTTTCTGTCATGATCACTTGCGTAATTGCTCGGAACTCTCCTTGCCAAGTTTGCAAACAATGCCATGTAGCTGTTCGGGGTTGTGTCGGTGTTCCTGAACGTGATTGGCTTGCTATTGACCTGGCAAAAATACACACAGAGCTACCTATACGATCACTGAAAATACAACAACTGCTGCTGGACAAGTCAGACATCAGAATGGGCGTCAATATGGCAGAGCCACGAAGGGGGCTGGGGGTATGTACCTCACCACATTTTGGGAAAATATGGGTCTTGTAATTCGTCCGATTATACATAGAAATACTGAAGGTAGCTGGGTGTGAGGGAGAAATTATTTTGGCGATTCGTCAGTACAGAAAATCTCAAATTCTCCTTCTACTTTTAGATGTTACTGGATGTCAGATTTTAAGGCTAAAATGGACCAAATTCGATTTCCTGGGGCGGGCAGACCTCCAGACTAGTTGTATTTAAAGGACCTACTTCTAAGGGGAGGGGAAGGCAGGGTAGAGAAGGGGAAGGGATAGTAGAGGGAAGCAGAGTTCCTCACCTCTTCAATTCTACTTCGACCACTGACCCCCACTTTCAAAAACTTGACTCTGTCACTGATGGTCGTTACATTATAAGTAAAGAACGATTATAGTGTCCAAAGCAACTAAGCGTCACTGTGCGGATACTGTACAGTCACAAGGGGGAAGGGTAGGAAATGTTAAACAGGTGGGCTTTGAGCCGAGACCGGAAGACAGCTACGGAAGGTGCGGAAGTGACAAGATCAGGCAGACTGTTCCAGACGCGAGCAGCGGCAACCGGAAAAGCTCGGTCACCGACGGTAGACATTTGGGTGCGGCTGACAGTGACGAAGATGAACTGGAACGAAGTCGCTGACGAGCCTCGACATCTGCAGTCACCACTGCAAAATGTACATCGTCAATATCAAACGAAAAGTCTACCGTCTATTTTTTGTTGAATTGGTCTTTTTCTTTGCAAATTACCGGTACACTCTACATTTGTCCATTTCAATTTAGTCCGATGAACTGTGTGACAGCGGTGCATAGAAAATGCATGAATTAATTAGCGAGTAAATCAATGAATTATTTCCACTATGTTTATAAATATTTTATTAGGATGGTAACAGTGTTCTAAAGTTTACTTTTGAATAAATAAATTGTATTCAAGGCATTAATTTTGTGGTATTTTAATTCACCTTGTTTTCTTCGTATCTCTGGTTTCTGGTGTTGTTTAAAAATTCAACTAAGGAATATATTAGGCCCATTTAATGTCCGAAATTTGCAATAAACACGCGACATTTGGTAAAAAAAGAAAATATCAGTTTAAAGAAGGGTTCTTTAGTTGCTGATATGTGCAAATGTTTTCTGCGTTCATTTACATATGTATTATATTATAGGCCTATGACGTGGGTTGTCCCATAAATATTTTGGAAAACGACAATTACGACATCATTCTATTAATTTTCAAAATATCAAAAATCCAATATATGGGTTTAAGGTAATTAAGCTGTGAGTTTAATTGTGATGACGTTATGTTATTGTCTTATATTATATTCTAAGAGAATATTATCAAATTAAACAAACCTTAAGACCCTGCTGATTGTGGTTTGTCGCCTTACTGATAGGAAGGAATCCAAAGTAGAGGTAGGGAGTTCCAAGTGGTACGACGTTATGCGGTGCTCTATAGCCAGAATATTCGTTCAAACCCAACTTAAGGTGAACTTTCCTTTTCAAAAATAACACCCATAAATTACTGCAGCAACAAAAATAATTTATGGCATTAATTGTCGTCATAGTAAGAGATTATACATCAAAGATTGTTAGTCATCACATACTGTAAGCAGACATACAACCACCCACAATGCACTGCAACCTCTCAGTTGCGAGACACGTCACCCATTTGTCGTGACACCGTGGGATTATATGTTCATATTGATTCACCACACAGGTAGCACAATACACAGACTAACCTTAACTAAAAATAAAGAAAACACACTTAACTAACTAACAATATATCACAGTAGGATTCAGATTTTACTGCATGATCTTTTCTTAATTACATCACTTGGTAACTCTACATGAAACATTTGCTGACAACATTTAACAACAGACATATCTTTAGTACAAAATAATTTCATAAATAATCTATTAACAGCAAAATCACGAGAATATAGGTCTCTTTTTGACAGATTACAAACTTCCAGGCTATACAATAACACAGGGATGCATTTCGATTTCAGCAGTTGTATGACAACGTCTTCAGAAGCTAATGCCATTTGCCATGATTAGTGTTATTTTCCTTCTTTGTTTCTTTGATTGGTGGACAGATTAATTGGTCACAGACTGACGAAGTCAGCATGCCACCAGCAGTGCTAAAGCTCACACTATTAACGGTCTCATAGCCAAATTATCGTGAGTCAGCGTAGCCCTATTCCGGAAAAAATTTGGGACTCTTCCCACCCCTAGAGCTACAATACTGCTGCAATTCTGCAGCCACAGTTATTAGCCGTGGATAAATGCTGTGTAAGAGTACATTGCATCCGTGACCAAAGAATTTTGACTAAAGTAACAGAGAAAAACAGTAAACACTGAACACTGAACACCGAGTTTATTGCACACTTGCGGCTGGATAGCCGAATAGCTGAATAAAATTTAAAAATACAATAAGGAAACAAGTGCAATACACACGGTGATAACAACAATAACAGAGCATAATAAGAACAAGGATGCTAGTACTGTCTACAGGTCATAGTCATCTCAGTGCATTCACAGGCAGTGTCCACAAATTTGTTATCACCAGCATGGGTTAAGGAACGAATTTAAGGCAAGGGTGGGGTGAAAGGACCAATTACATAAAATAGTGACATAGCTCCATTACACACAATATGCATACAAGTGTATAAAATAACAAGCCTAGATAATTATTATATGTTTTGCTGCAGAGATGTCTTTACAGAAACAACTGACAAATAGAACAGAAACAGTATTACTAATGTATTTCATATCTAAAAATAAAGAATATGTCTGTTGTTTTTCATGTGGTCACAGACATGGATGGCCCACAGGACTTGAGAGGGCCTGGCATCCATCCGCTCCTCTGCTTCCTTTGCTTATGATCACCATCGTATATATTGTTGCTCATGCAACATAAAACATGCTCTTCTTTTTATGAAATCTAACTTCGTGTGATACACACTAAATAGTGGTGGCTCGGTGGTGTAGTGGTAGGGTCTCGGACTCGCGATCGGCAGATCATGGGTTCGATTCCTGGCCGTTGCATTGTCGGGCAACGACCTTGGGCAAGTTGTTCACACCAATGTGCCTCTATTTACAAAGCAGTATAAGTTGGTACCTTTGCGAGGGCTTTCATGTCGAAGTGCCGTTTGTGACACCCATGGCATGAAGTCCAATGAACAAGGGGAGTATTGTAGAAGCAGTTCTGCAGCGATATTGATCACACTTGGTCGGCTCACTAAGAACCGCTATATAAATTATCTACTTTACTTTTTACTTTTCACATTAATAACAATAGCACACAGTTGACAGTATTTTACAAAACAGCAGCGATACATATTATGTCCTGCTTTATGGAGCAGCTGCTCAGTAAAAAGGTAAAGTGGACCAAGCCCGAATGGGCATAGGTGGGGTGCTCATCTCCCTTACCTTGGCCACGAGCCTGTTGGTGGATAAACCACAAAAGTCTGTGGCGCATGGCCAGATGCCAGACCTACGGTTACCTTCCCGGCCGCAAAGCATCACCATCCTTTGGCCGGTACCAAATTATACTTCTTGGTGACAGAGGCACATGGGTGTTATCAACTTGCCCAGAGGTGTTGCCTGACAGAGCCGGGAGTCGGACCCGGGACCTCTGGATCTCGAGTCCGACACGCTAACCACTACACCACCAAGCCACACAAGCTATTCAAGCTGCTCAGTGACCATGCCTAAATCCGCCTCTGAATGGAATGACTAGAGACAAACTTTATTCGCAAACATACTTGTACGCGGGAAGTTGGGAGAGTACTGCGTACGGTTGCATATTGCCCCGTTTTTGAACTCTCATCAGAAAACTTTTCTTGTCAGTGAACATCGCCTGGACGTCTCTGTTCGTCAAGCTCTTCAAGTTGTTTCGGTTGATGAATGTGTAGCCACCGCCATTCAGTTTCATCTCACAGTACACCTGAGTACATCAGCAAAGTACATGCACTCGCAATACATGTACAACAAGTATACAACACGACACTTGCCAGTAAGTCTTACTTACAGTACATGCTAAGTACATCGACACAATCATGCTTTTATCTAGACGCCGTATGTTTGGGGGAATAGCAGACATTGTGAAAAACAGCTGACAGAACGCAACTGAGTAACAAAAATAAGGACAATTAAAAGTATGACAAAAAGTATGATAAAAAAGTAAGTTATGTGAAAGCAGTGATGCAAGTTAGTAAGTTTCTTTGTACAACAGTCTGATAATAAAGTTTTTAGCAGCTAGATGTCCTTTCTTCTCAGCTAGAGTTAGGTTATGGGGGTATGCTTGCGGTAGCGGGGTCCAGGGGCAGAGGGTGTGAAGCCCCAGTGACTGAAAACTGCCTATGTAGCTAATTTGTGTAACGTAGCCTTCAATTAGTACACATATCGTGAACACCTAGGCATTTCAGATAGATCGCTTGATTCACTAACCTGAATAAGTTTTCCTCTGCTGGTCAAAATGGAGTACTGGCCACTTTGCGCTTTCTTTGACCGATGAATAATCTTGCAGGACGTAGCTTTTAAAAACAACAAACAACCATCTCATCACAAATATAATATGGGTCAAACGGCGATATCACAGCAATTATCATAAATAAACCAAGAGAAGCATCATCATCATCAGCTACACCAGCTCCAGTATTCCATGCCTCGTCGGCAGAGACTCCAGCGTGATTTCCAGCGTCAATCTCCACTTGATGAACCCAAGTATGCCTTGGTTGCCTGGGCAACACTACAAACGTGGATTGCTGTCAGGTCGACTCCCTGTCCGTGTGTCAACCTTAGAGCCAGTCGACCTGGTGCCTCCTCCGGTAGAAGTAGGAAAAGCGGAGCTGCATAATACTACAGTAATAGAATCACAACCCCCGCAACAAGACTAAGATTGAGACGAAATGTAGATAGTAAAAGTTAAAGAAAGTTGCAACTAACCTAAACATTTTGATCCTTGAAGCTTGTATCCACGAACACATTCACATTTGTAGCTTCCAACTGTGTTCTTACATGTGGAGTGTGCCCAACACCCGCCATTTTTACGTTCCTTGCACTCGTTTCTGTCTGCAAAACAATCATAGTTGTTCCGCACGTGCGTAAGGCACTTTTTCCGGGGAAAAGTGTGCGCACTCGTTTCGAAGTCACTTCGAGGACCACTAATGTCGAGGACACATCGCACTATATTTTTTGAACGCACTTTACGTTTTTGTAGGTCTTTCATTCCCGTATAGCTCCGTAAGTCACTTGAGATTTTCTGCACTGTACAACCAGTTCGGTAGGAACTAGTTTATTATTACTTGAGCGAATTGACGTATGGACAGGTCACGCGAGTCGCCCATCCACGCCACATGCCCAAAGAAGTGGGGCCGAGATTAGGCGGCAAATTAAAAGAGATAGAAACAACAACAGCATTTCATAAGTCAAGCAGTCGCTGCTAAGAGGCCTAATAAGTATAAAAAAGTTCAAACTGACCGACACATTTTGATCCTTGACGCTTGTATCCCTTATTACATACACATTTGTTCTTCTGACACCTGGAATGTGCCCAACATCCGCGACTGCACTCGCTTTCAACTGCAAAGCAACACAGCTGCATTCCTTATGTCACAGTGGCTCAAGAAAATTTGTACCAGAAACTTGTGCCGGTAACCAAAATTGAACACTGCTGCCCGTCTGGTTGTAAAGAAGAGAAAATGGGACAGTATCACTCCAACCATTCGTGACAATCTTCACTAGCTTCTGGTGCGACAGCGTATAGACTTTAAGATTTGTATACTGGTGTACAAGTGTCTTCACCAGCTCGTCGCTCCGTACCTCGTGTCGATGATCAGTCCGGTCTCAGCAGTGTCTACACGTCGCCACTTGCGCTCGGCAGGTCAGGGTGATCTGGTTGTGCCGCGGACCAGAACAACTGGCTTCGGTCCACGAAGCTTTTCAGTCGCTGGTCCGTTAGCGTGGAACAGTCTGCCGCCGGAAATCAAGACGATATCACTGACACTCGGACAGTTCTCTGGCCACCGGCTAAAAACTTAAATGTTTCTACGTAGTACTACTTGTCAGCGCAACCATCATAATTTTTATTATAAGACTGTGTGCAACATAAATTCTGTAACTGAAGTGAACTGAACTGGTTGTCTTTGAAAGTTTTGGTACCACAAAAGAAACTTGCATTCAATACAGCTGCATGGTGGACAATGCGAAACCACCACTTAAGGGAAAATGGATTGAGTAATGAGTAATAAGCGCACGAAAATATTGTAATTGGAGATTCATGTTGTTAAGACTAAGATTGAGACGAAATGTGTAGACAATAAAAGTTAGAGAAAGTTGCAGCTAACCGACACATTTTGATCCTTGAAGCTTGTATCCACGAACACATTCACATTTGTAGCTTCCAACTGTGTTCTTACACGTGGAGTGTGCCCAACACCCGCCATTTTTACGTTCCGTACACTCGTTTCTGTCTGCAAAACAATGCCACAATACGTGCTGCAAGCTGCGCGCATTCCTTAAGTTATAGCGGTGACAAAGGCTCGAAAAACTTATTCCAGAAACTTCATCATCATCATCATCACCACAGTGGCTTAGTGTCCACTTACAAATAGCAGTCACAGCAGACATTACAAACGTCACGACAAAAATCGCAGTCATAAAAATTCATTAAATTAAACGTTTTTAAAAGTCTCTTGAAGTGCGGTATTTGTGCCGATATACGTGGCCAAAATAGTGCGATTTGATTGGTCGGTTGAAAGTTTCTGGTACCAGGACAGAAAAAAAATCTGTATCTGTCGTAGGGGTGGGCTATGGTGCTCGAAGGCGATCTCAATTTCTCAAACAAGTGTTGTTTTGCTAAACCAAAACCACCTTACAAGTAAGCCTGACTCACACTGCGTACGTGCGTGCGTGCACGTTGTAATCGAACACGTTGATTTCTATGACTGCACTCTCACTGATTGCAGCCACGCACGTGCACGCACGTGTTTTTTGTGCGTGGTGTTGCGTGATTTGTGCTGCAACTTCACGCAGTATCACGCAGCATCAGCATAGTTAGCATTACAACTGCAACTGCAGCGACATGCGTCCACGGACGTCCACGCACGCGCACGTACGACCACGTACGTGGACGTACGTGCACATGCGCAGTGTGAGTGAGGCTTAAGTACATGTGTATCACTGCCGCAGTCTTGCATTTATATCCAAGCGTGGTAGACTAAATAAAGCAGCAAATTCCGGATTTTCAGGCTCCAACAGCTTCCAATGTAATTAATCACAGTCACCTCCGAACATGACGGCAAAGCTTGGTGACGATCGGCACAGAGACCTCCGAGATTAGGCGGCAAAATAAATAAGAGGATAGAAACAACGGCAGCATTTTATAAGCCCGCCGGTCAGCAGTTGCTGCAGCCTCCTGGGAGGCCTAACAAGTTTAAAAAAGTTCAAACTAACCGACACATTTTGATCCTTGACGTTTGTATCCATGATTACATGCACATTTGTTGTTCTGACATGTTGAATGTTCAGGACACCCGTCATTGCACTCGCTTTCAACTACACAGCAACACAGCTGCATTACATACATACATACATACATACTGTCTTGTACTGCTCCGTTTACGATAAAAAAAACTAGACCAACGGTGCATTTCAGAGTGAGTAAAAAAGTAAAACAATTAATTAAAAATAGTGCATTCCTTTAGTTATAGTGGTGACAAAGGCATTAGAGGTTATTTTTTATAATGAGATGCACAATATAAATCAACGTTTTACTTTCTTACTTGCTTGCTTACTTACTTAAAGGCTCAAGAAACATGTACCAGAAACTTGTACAAGAAATGCCGAAGCATGTAACCAAAATTGTGCGATTTGATTGGTCGGCTGTCTTTGAAAGTTTTGGTACGACAAAAGAAACTTGCACCAAAGAGAGCTGCATGGTGGACAAAGCGAAACCACCACTTAATGGAAAATGGATTGAGTAATAAGCCTATGAAAAATATTGTAATTGGAAATCGGTGTTGAATTTATCGTCCAAGATGGATTGGGTGACAGTTTTTGTAATGCATAGTGTAGACAATGTAAATTAAAACAAATTGCAACTAACCAACACATGTCCCTCCACGACGCTCGTATCCCGGATTACACGCACAAGTATAGCTTCCAGGGTTGTTCTGGCACGTGGAGTGTTCCGAACACAAGGCACTTGTACTTCTTGCACATTCGTCTACGTCTGTATAACAGTACAACGATTTATGTGTAAGTTTATACCATTTTTCGTCAGAGAGTAGAGACAAGAAGTGATGTAAAATTTACAGTGCATTTTTGTCTTAGTTATGTTTTTAGCCGAGCTTGATTCTGCTTGGTGGCTTGGTGGTGTAGTGGCTAGCGTGTCGGACTCGTGATCGAGAGGTCGCGGGATCAACTCCTGGCCGCTTCATTGTCTGGCAACAACCTTGGGCAAGTTGTTCACACCAATGTGCCTCTGTTCACCAAGCAGTATAATTTGGTACCTTGCAGGGCTTTCATGTCACCGCGTCTGTATGTGGCAGCCAATGGCATGGGTCAAATGAACAAGGGGGTGATTGTAGTAGCTGTTCTGCAGCGATCAAATTCGCTTAGAACCGCAATATAATATATTATCTACTTTATCTTTACCTTTTTACTTAGCAATTAAGCCGCAAGCAAGCAATATAATCAGTGGCGCAGCCAGACTTCTGTTTCGTTGGGGCACAACCATAGGCGTAGCTAGAAATTTGTGTTGGGGGC
>Ga0209788_1000432_pt1 | contig 11068 bp, 6 predicted proteins | sample WorMetLIZISLAND1_2_FD_187415 | JGI IMG/M metagenome (GOLD analysis project Ga0209788, IMG submission 187415) | Marine gutless worms symbiont microbial communities from Max Planck institute for Marine Microbiology, Germany - Olavius clavatus LIZARD... ...
GTTCTTTGGGCCCAAGACACTCCACGTGACTTTTTCTTCTGTGTAACGTGACCTTGCAGTTTTACGACTTTACGTCACGTTAATCGAAATTCGTGTATTATTATTATTATTATTATTCATGGACATGTTACGGCGCCTTGTCACATTATTATTACAAGCCGATAACGCCCTTAGATATAGCCACATACATATATCCACGTCGACTAACAATATGGAATGCTTAAAGCTTGCAGTACAGTGCGCATATCAATGCGCATATCAATATATTGGCAGTGGTTGTTGTGCTAAGTATTGGTTACAAGGCTGCTAATCACATACCAGTCCAAGAAATCTGGTATATTGATCGGGATTTGTGATGATGGTGAACGGTCGCATACCAGCAGCACTAGCATCAACAGACTGTTTGACTGCTGTTGCCGCTCGACGGTTGTATTCGGCCTGTAGAAGACGCGATAGAGAATCCACCGCTGAAACATCATTGTCAACAGTCGTCGGTGACCGCTTGCCTCCTGGTAGCCAGCCCTGACTGAAGTGATATGCTTGACCGCCGGCCAGCATCATCGCAAGGGTCATCAGGTAACAACATAGCAGTATCTTTGATGAAGCTGAGCAACGCATCTTGCAACCTAGATTCACAGATCAACGCCTGCATTTCGAGCGTTTCCAATAATACTGATCGGGGTTTTTCACTTTTTCCTACTGCACCGTAGCTGTTGTTTTTGTTTTTGTTGTTGTTTTAAGTGGCGGCCATAACCAGGTTTCTAGCTGGATTTTCTAATCTGAAGTATTCTCCTTATGAAGACAAGAAGTTCAGTTGTTGCTGAGATAGCAGCAGTAGGCTAGGCCTACGATCGGCTAAAAACTTATTAGGCCTACTGCGTGATTTCTACTCATTGTGATCGCAGCGTCTCAAGCTGCGAATAAAAATGTTCGTATAGGCCAAGCACTACTCTAACAGCAAAACGGGATATAGATCCGGGCGGTCATAAACTACTGGCGAGCTATAGAACCGGTGGTTACAAGTTTAGGCCTATGATCCGCTGAAACGGACCAATCGGATCGCGTAGGCCTTCGTTTATGAACTCACCGAAAACTCCATTCAAGCGTGACGACCGACGTCCACGACATCGATTAACTCAAGTTCTCATCAGTAAGTAATGCGCTATAAAACAATACACGCATGGTCGTATGTGGGCATACTCAGGGACTCTCGAAAATTTTCAGGGCATCCATATACATGTATAGGGCGCATCGAACGGTCATCTTCTCAGCTTTCTTGTTTGTGGTGCTTTTTGTGGCTAAACGAAACATCCTTCAGAAGAAGTGTCTGAACGGAGGAACATGCCTGCTAGGAACACGCTGATACAACTTTTAGCCCTGTACACCAACCCTGAGAGCCACAAATGCACAGCCTCACAGGCAGACGGTCAGACGGACGGACAGACATGCAGATGACAGCATTATGCAAATAGCCGATCATACACTGTGTAGCAGTACGATCGGCTAAAAACCAATCAGAATATTTTTTTCGATCAGCAACTGATCTCATATCGCTACTTATCTTGTTGTTGTTGTTCTTCTTGTTCTTCTTCTTATTATTGTTGGGGCGATCTCTTCAAATAGCCCCTTCCCATATAGACCCTCCCAAAGAACCCCCTTATCGATTCAGCATTTGACAATTCACCTAGGCCTATAGACTAGATCTGAAGTTGTATGCTCTTACCTTAGCACCCAGTAACTTGATGATGCGTTGTCACAATGAAGTTATTCGACCTGCCTGTCGATATTCGTGGTGAGTGAGACTAACGCTCTGACACAAGACAGTGGACTGCGAGCTAGAAGCTCTGATGACATTATTTCAGCAGCTGTTCCAGGCCCCGCAGTCTAAATGAACTGCACGCGGATATCTTATTGACTTCCGACGCATGCTCACGCCGCACTCGAAGTTTCCGGATGTAGAATAGGCGTCAGGCGAGCGCTCTTCAACTTTGAACACGTACCTGTGATGCGGTGAATAATGGATAAGGCATTCGTCGTTTACTGCGAGTCTGTACGTGAGACTGATGGGTGTAATTAACGCCCAGCAGCAGCAGCCAACGAATTGCGTTTATTTTAAGCACGTCATTAGCTCGTCAGTCTCAACAACCTGATATATGCAGACAATGCAACACTGATTGCAGACAGCGAACAGAAACTAAAACAACTCTTGCATATTATTATTATTATTATTAAAAAAGACAAATTTATCTGCCGTAAGCGACCTTCAACGAAGTAAGGAGAAACTAACAGTACAACGAAAGTCCACCTCAACTAGTTAATGTTGCTACTTCACCTTGCAAAGTGAAACGCTCTCCTAGCCGTTACACGACAACACCAAAAATGGACAAAATTCCACAAAGACAGAAGTCTGCTAGTGCATAGTATTCGAGTTGTCTACAGCAGTAGTAAAAGATATAGCAGTTATTAATGCTACTTTAACTCAAAGTCAATGTCTACAATGTGTAGCGCCACCCTTAACGCATGTTGACTGTTGAGACACCGGAGCCGCGCGACGCCACTGAACTGAACAATGACGGCATGATCAAGTTGGACGACGTCCAACACCAAACAGAACCGAATTTATCGAATTTTTCCAAGAGATTTAATCAACGACGACTCCAGTTTCTGTTCGCATATTCTTTTAGCAACTAACTTGCAGTGTTATGTTTTCCTTTTGACAAGATTTTATTAAATGTACGTCTTTGTCTGTAAACGGCACTTTTGATGCGTCATCTCCGCGTAACGATGTTTCAGAGTTGGGCTAAATTTTCTATTTTTTAGTACACTGAAGTATCAGGATGATTCGTATCAAAAATTACGAAACTGTGTCTAAATTTGTCAAAGTTATGCTTAAAGTACTACTGTGAGTCTGTGGCTTTTTTTCCGGACACAGTGTACCCGGTATATACGGTTAGAAAATGCAGCAGTCACTATTCTCTGGTCGCCTTTGCATAAAAAGACTTATTAAAGCTCGGTTCAAACGGCACATTAATCAACAAGCAACATTGGAAAGAAGATATAGCCTGTAACTTAATGAAAATAAAACATTATGCCTACATTCTTTCATTTTTTTTCCTGCGTTGCAAATCTTTAGTGTCGTCAAACAAGCATGCAGATACTAAACGAAACAGCGCAATAAGTGAGCAGACGGGGAAGTTCGATGACAAGTCAGTCACGATAGTATTAGTGACTAATACTATACTACGTACTGTACTGTACATAGCAATCAGTAGGCGTACACGTTCACCGACCAACATTCTCCAACTAACCGTCTATACTCTTAACAATTATTGCATCAGCCATCAGGTGAACTGACAGAATCAATTTTACCTGCAGAGCACAGCGGTAACTCTGTTATGCAGTTCTTAACTAAATGTCTCAAGGTTCACGTAAGAACTTGGTTTCACTGGAAAAAAAACGTTTAACAGAGAAGTTGCAAAAATGCTGAACAGTAAAAGGCACGTCGTCAGTTGCGGTCACAGTTGAGGCACTGGAAGCAAGCGAAAGCCGAGCGTCTATTTATTTACACGTACACACATTAGCGACTTAACTGACAGTGACAGCGAAATGGTTGGAAACCTGTCAACTCATCTAGATCATTACTGACTTAGATGAACACAGCAGAGTTGGAAATGGGTCTACAGTTGTGACCCGTGACCAAAGAAGTGTTTGACATCGTAGAGATTTGACAACGCATCGACCCGGTTGTACTGTATGTCCTCTGAAACACAAATTCTTGAAGATTTGATGGGACTATAGCATGTCTCTAGTCCCACACACTGATCCCTGCCCAGATCCCCCAGGCCAAGACCACTGACCCAGTAACCCGCTTCCAACTCTGGTATAAAGTAGACAGGGTTCTTAAGCGTGTGAACTGGCGCCCGCAGCACCGTCGTCTTTGCCGCCACTGCCGTCGCCGTCGCCAGCACCGAACTGATCACTGGACATGAACTGATGGATGACGGCGTCAATCGAAGGACCGAGGTCAGCAGGTGGATCACTATCTTGCTCGACGCGAGTCGTTTCAGTGACTAGCGTCTCCTCCTTCCCGCCGTGAATGATCGTCTTCTTGTGAACGTGCTTCCTTAGCAACAGTCTGCAGTCATTCCACATCAAGCGCACCGCGTTTTGAATTGTGTGGCAAAAGTCAAATCTCTACCACTGCAAAGATGAACGTCCTTAAATTAAAATTCCTCATAAATAAAAATCATTAAACAAGAATGAAGTATATGCAATCATGTCTATCTCAGAAGCAACGCTGTAGTAAAGATCACTAAGCGACGTTAATCATAGTTGTTCCCCACGTTCATTGCGAAAATAAAGCGCGTTAAAGTGCGCGCACTGTTCGAGTGCGAAGAAAATTAAGTGCGTTGAAAAGTGCGTTTATTATCAATTTTAAGCATTGACATAGTAAAATGCGCTACAGTGCGCGCACTTTTTGCCGAAAATAAAGTGCGTTTTACACGTACGGAACAACTATGACGTTAAGTGTCTATTATCGACATTATCATCACGACCACTATAAGCTGATAAATTACTTCATAATGACAGCTTAAAATATTTACGGTATAGTTGAGATGGAGAAACATTGGTCTAAAACTCTTTAACTAACCTGGAGCTCTGATCAGCTGCTGACGTCACATCACTGGGAGGTCTTGTTCTTGTATCTTGAACACAATAACATGCGATTTACTGAAGCGCCTAACATCACGAGGCTATAGTGTTTTAGCAGATAAAATATGCATTATTGTTATGTGTATTTTTGTCCGTGTTTCAGACTTATTTATTAATAACCATCAAAGAGTTGGCAGCAGTAAGAAAGCAATAAAAAATTTCTTTAAGAGCTGGATTATATTATATATCAAATGCACATTATCACTTGAATATGTGCTTCGTTAATCTAATGGTTATACTGTAGTATCGTCTCGAGATTAATATGACAAAATTCTGACAAGCGATCTAGATTATGCGCATCTGCTTTTATGTAGGCCCTACAAGCTAAAAACCTGTTAAGATGTAATAAAGTAGAATTCAAACCTGTTTGTCGTTCTGAACTCTGTAGGTGTTCTGAAAGTTGTTCGTCTTCGAGTGGTCCGGTGATGAGTTTTCTCTCTGTGGTTAGACGCCGTTGTCCAGTTGTCTTAACACGTTTCTTTGCTAGCTCGCCGTCCGGCAGCGTCTCTGCGGTATCGTAAACGTCAGTGACGACTTGCGGTTCTTCCTCCGTGACGTCCACATACCGCTGAACGAGCGGCTCAGCGGCTCCAGCCTCGTCTTCCGGTAACAGCGCTCGCATGATCACCGTCTTCTTCTCCACCGTCGTCACGATCCGCTTTCTTACGACCGTCGAGTCCGGCAACGTTTCCTCGTACTCCTGGACGTCCTTCTCTATCTGAGGCTCCGTCTCCACAACGTCGGCATAGACACCAAAGGTCCGCAAGTCCATCTCGGACCCAACTGGACTTGGACCGTCAGTCGGCGACATGAGCGCACCGTCGTCACTCACACTGGACCGACGTGAGTCTGGCGATCTTCCTTGAATCTCTGTGTCTTCTATCATCTCTCCTTCCAGACCAATTCGACGGACTCTACCCTCCTCTTGTGGATTAACGGGCGATCGCAAACTTGCAATGAGTTTAACGACTTTCTTTTTCAACGGCGATCCGTCCGGCATTGTTTCTTGAAAGTACTGCTCAGATGACGAAGTTTGGACGTCGTCACCGAACGGTTCGACGACGCCTGGCATCATCTCCGTCACATGTTCATTTACCTCGGTACTGACAACTTCTTCCTGAACGCTCGAGTCGGTGATGACGCCGTCGGTCCTGGTTATTATGCGGACTGGTTTTATGAACTTGGTTGTTTCGACGCGTCGCTTAATAACCGTTCCATTGCTCAGCCGATCGCTATCCTCATTGACGTGAGTTCGAGACTCAACAGGACACTCGATGAACTTCTGTGTGACTTCTGGACCTGCGGTACGGCGGTAACTAGTCGTTGTGACAGTCTTGTCGGCTCGTGTTCCATCTGGTAGTGTCTCGTATGTCCGTTCAACGTTAGTTATAGCCTTAACTTTATCGGTCTCGCGCGGTTCAGTGACGCCTGGTCCAAGCTCTTGAACTGTTTCGTCTATGGTAGCATCCAAGGTCACCTCGCGGTAATTCGTCACCGTTGGAACTCCGTCGACGACCGTCACATCAGTGACGGGTCGAACGCGCTTATTCGTCACACGTTTCGTCATAGACTTTGTGCCATCATCAAGTATCCGCTCGCTCTCTTTCACATCAACTCGTTCCACTGGATCTCCTTCTACAGTCCTCGTCGTCGGTGGTGGTGGTTTCGTTTCTTCTCCTTTCTTCAGGCGCACCGTCATCTTGACAACTTTCCGACGGACGACGACGCCGTCAACCGACGTCTGTTCGGAGTGGTCTACTGATATATCGTTATCACAGTTCTTTGCAAACGGTTCGATGACGCCCGGTGGTAGCTGGAGGATGTTTTCTTCGATGTCAACACTGACAACTTTGTCACGAGTGACGGAGTCACCAGCAGCGCCGTGACCAGGTGATCGACGTTCAGTGACCGTCTTTATGTGCTTCGTTGTAATAATTTTACGGACAATTGTAGTTCCGTCTTCCAGATTTTCCTCATACTGTTTTGTCTCCGTCTCAGAACGGACCGGTCCGTCAACTGCTGCAGTTTTCTGAGGTTCAGTAGCGACTATCTCATCACTCGGCGGCTTTTCCGGTTTGGGTTGATCCCTAATTCGGACAACCATCCGGACAATCTTTCGTTTTGCAGGCGTACCATCTGTAAGAGCATCATCCATCTCAGAGACTGTTATATCTGTATCACAGTTGGTACCCGATGGTTCAATCACGCCTGGCGGAAGTTCAAGGATATTCTCCTCTATGGTTGCCCCGACCACCTTTTCTCGAAGGAACTTTATGATTTCCTTCCCGTCTGTTACTGTAACCTCGGACACAGGTCGAATCTTTCTCGTCGTGATGATCTTACGACGGATAGTGCTGCCATCAGGGAGACACTTCTGATCTTGCTCCACGTTCGTCCTATGCTCCATGTCACCTTCGACAAGTCGCGTCTTGGGTGGTTTGAGCGTTACGACTGTCGTAGCGGCAGTCTTACGGACTGGCGTTCCGTCAGCCAGCGTCCTCTCTGACTTCTGGACAGCGATAGTCGTGTCGCAGTTGTCGCCGTTTGGTTCCGCTACACCTGGTGGTAATGCAATCAAATTCTCGTCGATCTCGACATCTATGAGTCGTTCGCCACGTTTGACTGGAGACGGTCCATCAATGTGGGTCGAGGCAGGTGACTCAGCTACAGGGACGTAATGCTGAGTGACGGCAACAATTCTTCGAATCATGGTGCCATCTTCCAAACATCGGTTAAACTCCAGCACGCTTGTCCGAGAACGCACCTCACCATCTGGTGACGGTCTTTCCTTGATCGGGGCTCCATCAGTTAGTTTGCCGTCATCAGGTACTGCTTCTAACGTTGTTTCAGTGGGTGATAGTAATTCATTTATTTTGTTTACAGCTGCTGTTTCTGTATCCGCTACAGTATTTTCAATCTCGTGCAGCAGATCGCGGAGAGCTGGAGTAGTGGAAACTGGCTTACGGTGAACTTTTGTCCGTCTGATGGTTCTCTTGACTAAAACGCCGTCAATCACGTCGTCATCCATGCGATCTACGGTTGTCTCACTTTCCACGTCCGGCCCATAAGGAGTCTTCACTCCTGCTGGTAGTTCCGTGTAACTGTCTTCGATCTCTTTGTCGAGCACCTCTTCACGTAAAGTGGACCCGGCGGGACGTCCATTAATTACTGTAACTTCTTCTATTGGTCTAATGCGCGTGACTGTTGTAGCTTTATGTTTTAGTGTTCCACCACTTGGAAGAGGGCGTTCGTCTTCGCTGACGTCTGTTTTTGACTTAATTGGTCCTTCAATAACCTTTTTCTCAACAGAAGGTGCAACACTGTCCGTTACTGTTGGTCGGCCATGTACGTCTTTGACTGCAGGCCCTATACTTTCGCCTGGTGTTCCACTTTGAGAAACAGGAACTCCTGTATCAGATTCTGGTGCCTTACCAGCAATATCCATAGCTGACGGTACAGCTTCTGGTTGACCACGTGTAGGTTCTGGTTTACCAGGTGTTTGAATTTCAGAGTCTGCTGGTTGTTGCTGAGCTTCGACGTCAGTAGGGCTAGCATCTTTCTTGTTCGGCATAACAACCAGCTTCACTATCTTGCGCTTAACAGGAACTCCATTTGGCAACTTTTCGTCAAAGTTATCCACCGTGACGTCAGTAGTTACGTTGCTGCCGTACGGTTCAATCACGCCAGGGTGGAGCTCCAATACGTTGCAAAGACTTTCGACTTTGACTGGTTCTTCGCGCAGCGGCAGCCGAACTTCTTTGCCGTCAACACAGCGTACCTCCACTACCGGCTTAAAGTAATCAGTCTCTGTTGTCTTTTCCGCTACGAGCGTACCGTCATCCAGATTATGTCGATCTTCCAGAGTCTTTAACCTTGACTGAGTGTCACCTTTTACGATTCTGCTAGGCTTTGGAGATCCAGTAACCACTGGTGTTTTAAGGTGAACATTAGCAGTCACTGTCTTCTTACTGACAGGGACACCATCAGGTGTCCGTTCGTCAGATTTAACGACGTCAATGTCGCACTGAACATTATCTCCGCCAGCATCAATACATCCACATGGCAGTTTTAGCACATTTTCTTCAACTTCAGTACCGACGACTTTTGATGAAGGAACCTTGTCAGCACTTGAATCGTCGGCAGCTGCAGGCTCTAGGCGCTGTGTTGTTGTAACTTTTTTAATGAGCACATCACCATTATTTAGACCACGTCTATATTCTTTAGTCGTTTTGCGTGGAATAGGTGTTTCGGCTCCGATCTCACTAAGCATGCCACCACCTTCCACTAGAGGAGGTTGTTCACTGCCATGCAGAGGTTTTCCGTCTAGTACAACGCCTTTGGGTCGTGGAACATGTTTCTTTGGTTTCGTTTTCGCCCAAAAGTCTGGGGAATATCCCCTGCTGCCTCTATCTAAGGGCACTCCATACGTCTCCTCTGGCACAGCTTCAGTGGCATCTGGTTCGACATTCCTGACGTCAATATTAACTACGTTTTTCTTGACCTTGCTGCCATCTGGCAGAGTGTCTTCAAAATGAACTTCAGTGGTCTCGCTTTCAATGTCACTACCATATGGGTACAGTATGCCAGGCGCCATTCTCATAGTCACTTCTTGAATGTCAGTTTGGATCAGCTGCTCACCAATTAGTCGTTCGGAAGTTCTTCCGTCTAACTCACTGACTTCAAAGACCGCAGCCGCGTGTCTCGTCGTCGTCGTTTTCCATTTTACGGTCGTTCCGTCACTTAAAGTTTGCTCATCTTCACTTACTTCAGTCTTAGGCGATATTGCACCAAATCTCCTGGATATCCTGGGCATTCCACGACCACCTTCGACCAAAACGACAGGAGCTTTTCCCACAGTAGCTTCATCAATAGACGGCAAAATATCATCTTCGTTGGATTTCAATAAATCTTCCATGCGCTCGAGTGCAGACTTGGGTGACTCCTGCTGAAGTGGACGTTGTTCGTATTCTGGCTCCTTGTCAACTGGAACCATCTCACTAGAGCTCGGTTTTAAGTTTACAGTGATTGCCGTGACTGTCCTAGTTCGAGGTACAACTTCGGGGAGCACGTCTTCATACTTATCAGTGCTGACCTTCGTTACAACGTTGCTGCCATATGGTTCAACAACTCCAGGTGGAAGGTGAACACTATTTTCCTCCACATCAACCCTGATGACCTTCTCATACACCGTCGGCTCTTTAAGATCGTTCTCTCTCGATGGAAACTCTGTGATTGGTCTAAAGCTGGTTACCACAGCAATCTGACGCTTTACTGTTGAGCCATCATCCAAGGCTTGTTGCTCTTCAGTTACTTCCTTTCTGGTCTTAATATCACCTTCCACTATCCGCTTAGCTGGTGGCGGTTTCAACTCTGGCTTATTTTCCATTTCTTTTGACGCATATGCTGCCTGAACTGGCAGGGCATTTTCAGCTGGTTCATCTGGGCCTGGCCACTCAAGTTTCTTCGGTTTTTCAGCATCTGGCGGCACATATTCCATATCTCCTGCGGCACCCTGTTGGCGGCTTTTGCGTAACTTTGGCGGCCACACACTGTCTGGCAGCGTGGCTCGGAGTAAGCAGACGGGATTTGGAGCTCGCTCTTCTGCTGAAGATTTTGGACATTTACTAAATGCCAAGACACCTGTGGCTACGTCGGCGATGTCACGGACTATTACATCCATGGGCAGCTGGTTTGCTTGGAATGGGTGGAAAGGAACGCTGACTGGCGAAACATGTGGATCAACGACTGGAATGAGATTTCCAGTGAGCTCCACAAACTGAGGTTTACCATCAACTACCTGCCAAAATGCAAAATGCAGAAGATGAAATGGTCACCAGCATAAAGGTGTGTATTAAATACGAGTACAAGCTACAGTAATACGCAGTTACCTGTCAAGATACACTTATATGTAATTGATAAACTTAATTTATTTATTTTTTTATTTTATTATAATTTGTAATATACTGATAAACAAAAACTAACAGCGCACCTCAACATCAGTACTGCGTGCAACTTCTACAAAACCCTCTTCTTCTGAGAAAGTAGCTGGTACATCAACGTCGTCAGTCAAACAGAAGATTCTCAGCTGGCCTTCCATAGGACTGGTTCGTCTTGCGAAAACTAAGAACTTGGCCATGAAAGGCACTTTGACAGCTTCATTATAAACAGCAGACGCCATCTCTTCAGGTGGTTCCAGCTTCATACAACCAGCTGGGCATGTCATCAACATGTACCTACAATGTTCTCTTACATTTGTAAAATGCATCTAAAATACTCTAAACATATGCACAACTACAATGCGTGGCAAAGCCCAGCCCGGGCTAGATCGAAACTGTGGCAGTGATATTTTTACACC
>Ga0209788_1000433_pt1 | contig 11061 bp, 10 predicted proteins | sample WorMetLIZISLAND1_2_FD_187415 | JGI IMG/M metagenome (GOLD analysis project Ga0209788, IMG submission 187415) | Marine gutless worms symbiont microbial communities from Max Planck institute for Marine Microbiology, Germany - Olavius clavatus LIZARD... ...
GAGAAAAGTTGTGTGTAGGTTCAGAATTAAATTCCCTACAAAACGTATATTTCGGATTTTTCCTATTTTAAGAACTGATGGAATGGCGCCGTTTGGAACTTATTTATGGAACGACCCTCGTAACTTTTGCTACTTCTCACTAACTAATTGGCAATTGGCACTGTCCTCATGCTGATGTCAGTTTTTGAGTTGCTGTATACTAAGCTGGATAGAATCAAGTGCTCATTCCTCTGCTAAACTTGTGCTTTCAAGTTTGCTGCTTTGTTACTCTTTTGTTTCTTTCATAACTTTTAATGACTTAGAACTAGAAGTGCAGAAATATGCCATGAAGAAAAATACTTTGATTGTTGATCCTATCATTTTTGAGGATGAACTGTAAGTGAAACAGCATGAAAAACCATCCTCAAACCACTGAAGTCGGTTAACTGCGGAAACTAAGTTTTCGGTTTTCGAATTTTGAGGTCAGTTCAGTTGTGGTTGTCTTTTGAAAACCAATATCCGGCAGCATTTTCATCTGGTTCCGCGCATCCCTATTTATTACTGTCTCAGAAACAAGTGTAACTGCCGTGTGTACGTCACATAACTTATGAAGATTCTAGTGGCATAGCTTTGTGTTGTATTACGATTTATCTGTGTACTACAGTATATCTATGTATGTGTGTGTGCATATTAAGTGATATGCTGCCTCATTTGTCCGTTACAGGTGTTGTTGCTAAAGAATTTTTTGAAAAATCGAAGCTGCCGGTTCAGGAGCTCTCTAAAATATGGTACCTTTTTATCGCAGTAATATATTGTAACATTTACTTAAATAAGTTGCCAATGATGATGACAGCAGTGATGCCACATGTGTTGTCATTGTTATTTTTGTTGTATTATGGTGGTATGCGAAATATATCCAGCATGTGTGTTAGTTAAACACTTGATCAAGATTTAAACACTCCGAATATCAGATTCGTGACTATTGCAAAATAGGCTGGTAAAATACTATCCAAACGTAATTAAAGTGTTGTACAGACGGGTCATGCTTGCAAAATGTACCATATGCGAGGTTGGTGTATGTGAGTAATAACCTTTATTTGACAGGTAATGCCAGTAGGTAGAAGTGACAGACAGACTTAAATAAGCAGTACATAGAAAGCTTAATTAAGTACTGATGCAGTGCAGTATTAAACAAGTTAGAGTGACATAACACCTGGTGAATGGAGCAATTATGTAAGTGACACAGTTGGATTCAAGACATCAGCTTACGTAGCTTCGCTGCCTGTTAGAAACATTCGTCAGAGGTGCTGCCAATCATTCAGTGTTGCTGGTAGTGGTTGATATGCTGTGTGTTGTGACCCGATGCACACTAGGTGTGCATTCATTTGCAGTTGGTTGCTTCACATCGATACATCAATGTGCTCAACATAGGAAGAAAAGCATTGAGCTAACGTTGACAGGGGTGTGCCTGGAGCACTGCTGTACACTTGTGTGTTATCAGCATATGAGTACCCAAGAGTCTGCCAGACTTGCCGGGGTGACATTCTCGGCCAAGATCTATTCAATTCTTGTTGTTGTGATAGCCCAGCAGCTCCTCTCTTATCATCATTTGTCCAGATTGAGGAAGTCTGCAACCACAGTTGGATTGTCCCATAGGTTTTTCACGGTGCGTTGCGTTGGATGGCTTTGACAGTTGAACAGATGTTCTACGGAGTGTGGTGCCACTCCACACTCCGGACAAAAATCTGTTATGCCGCTGTTCAGTCCAGTGCTGGGTCTTCACCACAAAGTTGGCACCACAAGCTGGCGTCTGCAGTAGACATAGATTGGTCAATACTCACGTGATGACTTATGTGAATAACAGGCAGTTATCTGATGTGAATCGTGACGGTGCACTGTCATTGGATGAGTTCTGCACTGCGATGCATCTTGTCGTTCTGCGTCGTAATGACATCGAACTTCCTGACAATTTGCCGCCGGTGCTACAGCCTTACGCCCCACTCGTCACGTCAGGTATTAACTCTTATCTCTCCCTTGGAGTGAATGACTAGTTTCTTAAGTGCACATCAGCATATAAAAGGCCATGCAGCACATTCTAGCTGTGTGTTTTTTTGCTGCCACTATCTTCCTCCCACTGTACTTAAAACCGTATATGTTATTGATGTCTAAAGTTGTTTGATCCGAGTTACACCTCTGTTGTTGTTGTTGTTGTGTTCAACTGTTCATTAACATATTTGTTATGACCTGTTGACAGTATCTTGTGCAGTGTGTATTGAATATCCATTGTGTTTTTACAGATTTGCCTGCAGACAGTTTACCAAAGAAAATATCCCCGACCCCATCCACTTCTAGTCAGGTGGGTTTTTACTTTCATTTGTTGAATAGATAGTCTTTTTTCCATTTTTCTTCATTTATTCTGTGTTAGGTACAGTTACTTAGGATGACGTTTTTTTATGCTATATTTGCACTTCCTGACTTTCTATTGCCCAGTCAGCCCAGTTAAACACTGAATATATATTTGCGCATACAATATAGCATTGTTCTAACTATTCTTGAAGTAGTTTTCTTCTTTGTCTAGTGTGTTGGGGTTATGTATATGTGTATCCTTTAACTTGTGCTGGCTGTAAGTTGATGCTGAATTAGTATCAGATTCTTCTTACTGGCTGTAGTGGTCTGTGTAGAGTATAGGACTGTAACTGAAAAGTTGCGGTTTGATGCTCACTCTGGTCGTATGGTGGTGTAGCGTAGTAGTAATGCATTGGTCTGAATCAATTTAGTTGCTCTACATCGGGCCCGGTTACTACTTGGATGGGTGACTGTCTGCTGACAAGTAAGCCATCTCGGTACATACCAACCAGCTAAGTCAACTTGGCCTTCCATCCCTAGGGGGTAGGTTGATCGAGTACCAGCCTGTCTGCTGGAGTTAGGCAGGGCACGTTTACTTGTGTTGGGTGGCAGGTAACGCTGTGTGATCCCATGTAACAAGTGATGCCTCGTAGCTCTGAGATGACTTGTTCAGGAGAGCTATATCATTTAACCCTTAACCTAACCCATCCAATTTGACTCATTGTTACTTTTTGCTTAATTGTGCTGTGTATAAGTAAGTAAGTAAGTGTACTTGCTTACTGTGTGCTCAGGCCATGTTAGCCTGCTACCCTCAACTGGTTTAGAAATTTGAACTGCCGCTACAGGGTGAAGGCCTAGTAATGGCTGACTAGGGCAGTGGCATGTCTGTTGGCTACACCACAGGTCCAGTTGTTCATTAGTAGGCAGTAGATGGCTGTGTATTGCAGTGCAGTAGCATTAGCTAATGCCAGTCAGCTGCCGCTTTCGAAATGGGAAATGGGAAAGCGCTTCTCGTCTTGAGTCTTGACTCCTGTAAGCAGCAGTATAGTAAGTACCCAGACCTTTGACTATAACTATTGTCTTTGTGCATCAGCTGATGTTATTACTACCTAGTTAGTGTGATATTTGTTACTGTGTTATTGTAGCCGTGGACAACTGCGTTTCAGTTGCCAGAATCACCAACGTCAAGTTCCGTATCGTCTCCCGGCAACAAGCCGACGCCCGTCAACTTTGAGTTTCGACCAATCACAGCTGATGAAGTGAGTTACTCACAGCCAATTACAAGACGTCTTGAGTTGCATTATTTACCAACCATTTGAATTAGTGTTGCATCCTTTTATTTTTCTTTGTCAAGATGGTCAGATTATTGCACTGCATGTGTGGCAAAGTGCATAACATTACGTTTGATTGAAGAGATTGAAAGTAGGAATTTGAATTAAGTTTGGGAGAAATAACCAAATTGTAGGGAACATAAAATATTACATATACATTACATAATCGAGACATTTCTGTTTCTTTCTGTGCTTTACAAATCTTTTTTGTGTATGTATGTATGTATGTATGTATTATGTATAAATTACACATAACAGATGTTGCATTATTTCAGTTTTTCCATGCACTTGTTCACTGACCAATATTGTCCAAACTGTTGCCATGCAGTAAACATATATGTCTGACCGACGGGTTGTAGGACTCAAAGATTGTTCACCCAGTTCCAATGCGGTTATCGCCCGACAGTCAGCCTTTTATGCCAGATTCTATGACGTCGTCTACGTACTCCGGTTTGTAACTTTCTGTTCTTTGAAATTTTGAAGATATCATCCATGTGTGTGTCGTGGCTGTAGCTGATCTTGGACCATATGCAGAACACTGTCATCAGCTAGTATGGAGGGGAGGCTTATTTCCATTTCCATTTTGGGGCAGGGCAGTCGCTGCCGCCCCGTACACTTAAGCCGCAAAGTGGGCCCATCAGCCATGCCCTAAAACATCAAATACTTATTGGAATCTTTGTGATTTTCTAATGAACCTCACAATGTCCCTTACTGTTGCACAGTCAATATTATTGGGTTGTAAACTTGGCTCCCCCATATTGCTTTTCTTATCATTAAGTGAGGCCTATGTCTAAAACTACTTTGAGGTTGATGATTTATCTGACCACATGCGCATTACTGTCGTAGAACCATGACTGACATTAAGATGTCATTCTTAGACATGAGCCGTTTTCTCGAGCTTCTTCCAACATGAATGATCTTGAGTGTATTGACATGCTGAGGTCAGTCCATGGTTATGTAGTTGCAGGTCTGCTTCCAGGGTACATAATGAGGTCTGACAAGGACGTTTTACCAGACACTTTGAGTCTGTTGGTAGGCCACTGGTTGACACTTTCAGAGCACTGATAATGTTAAGTGAGGAATCTGTCCTTGTCACATGCCCAAGGAAGTAAAGTTGTGTCATTTGGATCGAGGCAGGGAACCATCTCAAAGTCGTACTGCCACTTTAGTTTAGTTTAGTGAGAGTATTTGTATAGCACAATTAATCGGGATGTCGCATTGTGCCCCAGAAGCAACATTAAAACCAAAATGTTTTGAGTTCACGCCGAAAACTGTTATAACTGATGTCTTCGTCGTGCAAGTGTACTGGAAGGCTGTTCCAAAGACGTGGCCCGGTGGCAGCAAAGCTTCTGTCGCCAAATGTGTTGTGCGTCCGTGGAACAGCACACGATCTGTTGGTGGGCGAGCCACATTGGATATTTGTTCTGTGTATGGAATGTGCAGAATATAGCAAAGACAGATATTGTATGCCAGCTTTTGAGGAACTGAAACCACCATCAGATTGCTCAGCTGAGACAATTAACCGTCATGTGATGTATGTGCTCTGTAGATGGTGGTTCTAAGTACAGCGACTTGCATGATCAGCAAAGCACTGGGCAGGTCGGGTCATCTGTGGTAACGGGCGATTCAGTCAACAGTCAGGGTGGTCCTCGGTCGGCAGCGACGGCAGACCTTATAGACCTCATGTCTTCAGGTAGTCCTGAGTATCGCGGCCACCTTCAGTCATCCGGACACCTGCAAATGAGACCGCGTCCTACACCACCGAAGAAGGCTCAGTCATGTTAGTCTGCCTTTTCTGCTGCTATCTGTATAGAACTGACACTTTTTGCAATAATTAGTGAACTTGGAAGTGTATTTTTGTTAAACGATTTGGCAAAATGGTCATGTTAACTTCCATTTTGCTTTTTTCAGTTAAAGAACTTAGTAAGCAAAGAAACATCTTTTATTCCAGCATGTTTTAGCTGACCTCACTTTTGTCTGGAAGAATAGTTAATTAATGCGTGTGACCAAAATGCCATGGAATAAGGATATTTAGAGACAAGTATTTTCAGGCAGTCAGGTACTGATATTGACGACCAAACTCATAACGGCCGCCAGAAAAATACACGAAAAAGTCTTAGCCTAAAACAACCTCCTGGTTAAGAAGTACTTTCATAAAAGCTGAAACCTAATCCAGCTGGCCTTATTTACTTTTGTTATACCTCATCTCTAAATGTGTGCATGCAGTTGGTTGATATCATGTCACGTGATGTTCAATAAGTCGCAATATTGCCCTCACGAGACATTATTGCCTTCATGAATATTCATGTCTGTCAATATTGCCCTCATTAATTATTCATGTTGGTTTGATTTTTTAAAACAACAGTTGGAACCACTTGGCTGACAAATCTTACGTATATCTCTCGTCAAAATAGGGAATAATTCTTATGAAATAGATTGATTCCTAATTTTATCAATATTCCTAATCGCATTTGAAAACACATATAATTGTGTACTATTGTGGTACACAGTATCATCATCATCATCATCATAGTAGCTTAGTGTCCACTTACAAATAAGAACAGCAGACATTACAAACGTCACGGCAAAAATCAAAGTACAGCACGGAACAGCTCTGGTGATATTCCCTCATCCTGCAGACAGACATCACTGCTCAGATTTTTGTTATAAGCGAACAACATTATCCACATTGGTTACTGTATGTTTCGTTCCAAATTGTGTAACTTGCTTTTGTGATGGTGGCATAGTTTGCCGATGTGCTGTCGATTAGTGCCAGGTCCAACACAGCTGCCGCCACCACCACCCGCTGGCCAGGACCAGTCATCATTTACTGCCGGTGATAGGAACGCCATCACAACGACGTCATCGTCCGCCATGCATGATGCCGGACCAGCATTGCCACGACGACCGGATGCTGCAGCATCAGGTTCACATTCTCGCAGCTCTTCACTTGATAATCAGCTCATTGACTTCTCAGATGCTGCTGGTCAGTTGTTGATGCTCTTCTCTTTGCTTCCACTGCATGCTGCATGCTGGTCTCGGTAGATAAGTTGGTTAAATGTATGGTAATTTTTTGGATAAATATGTTTTCATGAATATTATTATCAATCTTGTCTTTGAATGCGTCTGTCAACTAGCTCCTTTTCCTGTTAAGACTCAGGCTAAAATATTTCTGGCTGGATAACATTACTGGTAAATACATGTGTGGAACAATTTACCGGTATGTAAATTATTTTGCACACCAGTTGTCCATTGGTGACATAATTATGTTGAAAGTAATTTGCTGAGTTGTGGTGATATATGCTTACTAAGGCAACTTGGTTTTGAATCCTGCTGAGAATGTATTCTTAGACTTGAATGTTGAGACTTAAGGAGACAGATATTTCAATGTCTTGGTCTTGTCAGCACTTTGAGTAAGGTCTTGGTCTTATCCTGCTAGATCTGTATCAGGCATTCGATGCATTGGAAAAGGCATGCTTTAATGCTCCTGAGCATTTTTCGCCTCTAATACCCTGATACATGTTCATGAATCTTGCACAAGAAACTTGCGCAAGTTTTGTGCATCATAAGTTTGATGCAAGTTCATTCGACTAAAATGATAAACAGTTACAGAGTACATTGACCAGAAACACAGCCAACTAATCAAACTGCACAATTTTGGTCACGTGCATGCAGGTTGTATGCATGGAGTAAAGCTGTGTTCTACTCAATGTAAGAAACTTACGTGAAAAACTCGCACAAGAAAACATGACACCTGCTCAAAAAACTTGTATCAGTCGACTTGTACAAAATTCTTGAGCGTGGGTCCCCCCTGATAGTAAGCATATCTTATCAGACCCTTTGATTGTGCAGAGTTATTTTTAACAGTATTTCGCTTGTGGACTAACGTACTCACGTCCATGTTTGTCTCTTGACTTGCAGGTGGTGAGAACAGGAAAGTGCAGTTTCCACCAGTTGTACCACCTCGATCATCCCCAAAGGAGGTCGTCAGTTTTACACATATTACATGCAATTTGCTAAACATGCGTGCAGTTTATTCAGAAGCTGAATTGCTGAACATCTTGACTGTATAATACTGTTAAATGTATTTTCGTTGCATCTTAATTTTGCTATTTATAGAATAGTATAAATTTTCCTGCATTTCAATTTGGCATTTTCCTAATGTTCTAGTAGTATTCAAGACGGCAAAGTGAATTGTTGTGGGTGTTTAACTTTGTGATTTTATCCTTTTCTCAGAATTCATGGAAATTTGATGCATGTGAAAATGTGGGTGTTTTACAGTAGTTCAGATATGTATTTGTGGTTGACAGTAGTTGTGTATATGAACTGTGACTTTTCCTTAGTTTGTGGATGATGATTATGACGATAACCACGATGACGAAGGAGAAGGTGGTGGTGACTAGAGAGAGCTACACAGGGATGGATATTTGTTTCCATCCGTCCCCACAAAATTTGTTTCCATCCCCAACTGTACCCAGTGACATTCATCCCATGCATGTTGCAGCAAAAACACAGCATTTTTTGATAAATGTTATGTTATTATGCTCCAGGAATTAAAACCATATAGAGTAGCATACATGTAGTTCTACAGTTCTACTCGATCTAGGCCTACTGCAGTCCGTGCAATAACAACAGTCCATCCACAGAACGTCCATGGACCTGCGTATGCCATTTGCTAACAGTACTGCCAGCAGTGGAGAAGGAACATTCTGACGAAGAGCTGGAGACAGGGATACCCAGCAGCCCCCAAGCAATGGCTGACCCCAGTTCTGCGATAACCCCGTTACTGCTAATTCCATCCCTGCAGTAATACCACTATTTCCATTCACGCGATGTTACTGCCATGTTCGACCCCATTGCCGCTGAAAACCTGCAGATACCGCGGTATTCCCTCAATCCCCATTACCGTTCAGCCCTGTAATGGTGACGACGAAGACAGTAATGATGATGATGATGATGATGATGATGTAGATGTAGATGTAGATGATGATGATGACAATGATATTGTCTGATGTGAACAGCTGCTGGTTGGGTCTCCTGGTGCTACAAGCAGTGCCACTGCAGCTGCTGACTTACCACCGAACTCACATGCTGACATGGACCAGCAGTATCACTCTTCACTTGGACGCAACGTCTCCAAGTAATTGCCGTTTTTATCTCCGTTATTCTCGACTTGAGTTTGCAATCTAATTTTTGTACGTGTTTGAAGAACATGAGTCATTTTTTTGGGCACTGTTATGTCTAGCATTGAAAGATGTATTATTTGGCGGTTTTTTGTAATTGATATTTATTTTACAATTGTTTATTGTCATCCAAACATAGCATCATCTAGTTAACTGTATAGCGTGTGTGTCTGTTGTGGATTGTGTTCATTGTTTAATGAATGCATTGCTTAACCAGGCTTCCATGCCACTGCTTGCCTAAGCCTCCTGGATTCATTTTGTAAACCTCACCAGTCTCCATACAGGGTATATTAAATTGTCCAACAAACATTTATGGGAAGGTGGCAAACTATTTTTAAGACTGCCTAAACATGATGTGCCAGGGTGTACCAGAAAGTCATTTTGCACAGAAAATTTAAAAAAGCTGAGGTATATTCGCTCCGTACACCTCCCAAGTGAACCCATCTTTGCTCTACGTCAACCCTTGTTCCTTCGTTGCTCAATCTTAGCCTCTCTAGCTATTCTACTGGCACTGCTGTTGCTTTAGCCTTTCATGCCATAAATGTTATAATTATTATTTTCATCATCATCAGTGTTCCGTCAATAATTATGAAATGCACCATACCAGAAAAATTGTATATTTTGATCCATTTATTTGTTAATTAACACTGTCTTATTTACTCTCATTACTAAGTATGCTAGGATTGGTGTTGTGTGCAAAGATACTGTTGTGTTGTGGCCACAGGTTGGGCAGCCTTGAGCGTCGGGATCTGCAGGCATCGATACGCAACCAAAAAGAGCGGAATATGGTTCTATCGCGGCTAAACAGCGAGTTGAATCAGGAACTGCAGGAGGTGATGGAGCAACGCATTGCGCTAGAAATACAGATGGAACATCTCCGGCCGTATCACAGCTAGTCCTCGGTCCTGGATGCCGTCGACTCCATGACCAAACTACTCAGTCAGCTTGTTTTGGCTTGCGGCTCATTCCGTGGGTTTTCCCCCCGGTTTCTGCTGGTCGGTCCAGCACACGGCCAAGGAACGGCCACACTTGAACTGTTGCATCACTTTGCAAGATCGGTAATCTACGTTTATCGAGTGTTTAGCTACTCTTTGCTAATGACACGCCTGGTGATGATGTCGGTGCTGTGTTACACGTTTCACATAGGGATGCCATCATTTAGACGTTTAAATGTTTAGACCCAAAACTTCATTTAAACTGTTAGCAAATTAACAGAACGAAGAACGAAATTTCTCCAGTGTTTTAACGTAAGCAACGTGTTAACTTAATTGATATTTCATGCAAGCTACGCTAAATGCTGCAATGCACAAAATGCAGATTTTGTTGTAGTAGCTGTCAGTCGAAGGTTAGTAGGTGAGTGCTTTAACTTTTACGCATTCACGTTGACGTTCTGGATTTGCATTGGGCGACTTGGAACTTTGACGGATCAGAAGGCGTCAGAATCAGAATTGCACCTACTGTGTTCTTTTGCCGGTTTTGTTTAAATGACATTTAAACATTTAACAAATTAAACATAAGTGGCATCCCTAGTTTTACAAGAGGTGATGATGAAGTTATTAAATGCATTTTAAATCACGCTAATTGACGCTTGGCTTTCATATAATATTATGATCGACTGACTGCTGGACCGAGAAAAATTTGTCTACTTGTCATCACTGCAAATATTTTATTAATGTATTTGTAATTACGGAAATGAAGCACGCATGCAAGCTGATGTTACAGCACCATCGATGTTATTTTTCAATATATCAATATTAATTGCCATATATAGAACTGCACCGTTTATTGTGATACACAGGTGAGATATAAATATATGTGTTTAGTTTGGAATATGGCGTTCAAGCCCATTCATTGGAGTTGTGCTGTTTGCTCCGGTACTTTCTTAAAGGCCATTTTTCTTGCTGCTGTTTTAATACATTACCATTTGCAGCCTACTTGCTATGGTTAGACTGGGCCTGCAGGTTTGGATGGCATCGTACACATATTTTTGGATCACGAACTGATCCCATATCGCTACTCATTCAAAAATAGCCCCCGGCTCTGTCATTTCTAATTGGACTGGGATGAAATCTGAATCGGATAATTATTTGATTTGACATTACACTTTCAGGATGGTGGCCACAGACATTTTGTGCAGAAAAGCACTGCCATCTGGTGAGTGCAGACACAGCGTCTATAAGGCGCACATGCAGCAGCATCTGCCAGTTCCTGATCCATAGTAC
>Ga0209788_1000434_pt1 | contig 11047 bp, 9 predicted proteins | sample WorMetLIZISLAND1_2_FD_187415 | JGI IMG/M metagenome (GOLD analysis project Ga0209788, IMG submission 187415) | Marine gutless worms symbiont microbial communities from Max Planck institute for Marine Microbiology, Germany - Olavius clavatus LIZARD... ...
GTTTTAATAGTTTCTTTAATATGCAAGTATTACATAGGTATACAAAAAAACAAAACGAATCATTATAGGTAGGGCTGCAGAAATTAACGATTAATTAATCGATTAATCGTTAAAAAATTTAACGATTAAAATTATTTTTAACGATTAATCGCTGGCGTTGCGTTACTTTAGTTCTGCTGGATACACTGTCAACAAAACACGATCATCGCTGGATCTGAACACCATGAACACGCTCGTGGTGTGTCTGCTGGGATTGGTGCCGCTGACATTGAAGTTCCAGTTTTCGACACATATCAATAACTTTGAAGTTTGGACTGACTGGTGATCCTTTTAGGCTCGTTACACTCTACAACTTACGTTCTCTTCTTTAGCTAAAATTAACTATTAATTAGTCGATCGTTAATTTTCCAAAACTTAACTATTAAAAATAAAATTAATCATTACCAGCCCTAATTATAGGCAAATTCCTTTAGGCAACCCACAGTCCCACCCACCTGCCTACTTCATAATAAGGTATGAAAAGTTTTCAGTATGTCGTGTGAGGATACTCGGGATAACAATGAATGGAGGTCAAGAATCAGTGGGACAACTGGTAACCCAGGTTTATCAGGAAAATGGCCGCTAAAATGGTGTATGTATGTGTGCTTAGAAGTGTAGTGTATTGGTGCAGGTTCATGTTTGGATTGGCTGCAGTGCCGGGAGTGATACAGTTCATCGGCTTTTTGTTTATGCCTGATACTCCTCGGTGGTTAATCGCTAAAGGTCGCTATGACAAAGCTCGTACAGTTCTGCATCGGATTCATGGTGCTTCGGTTGATGTTGAACAGGAAGTTACTGACATAATTAAGTCTGTTCAGCAGGGTGCTGAAAATTGTAAGTTTTGTGTAATAATTACATAAATCATGACATGGTTTGGTATCTTTTTGTGATAACAGTAGTGCATTTTTATGTGCTTGGCATATCTTTTTAAAGTGCATGATAACTGATAGCAACACTGTTATAGAATCAGTTGTATGATAGTAATATTTTGGCTGAAAATAGCCATTAGTATTGCATGTTACTGTTGTTTAGAGATTATGAAGAAGAAGAACAGGTACATAGTGCATAATAACAGAAACAACGTTTTATTCATTAAATTTCTGACTGTACCTGGTAGCAAAGCCTCTGATGATTTCTGCCTTAATTTTTGGATCAGGAACTATTCATCTAGTTGTTCTTGTTGGGGCAACTAGCTTCACAAAAAGCATAAGGCTCTGTCATTTCAGATTAGATTGGGATGGAATTTGGCAGGATTGTTCTTCAAGAAAATTTACATTTTTATGGTGTCAGAATACATGTATGACATTGCGTGTGTAGAAACTGGCTGTATATTGTGGAAGATGCTATCAGTAAGTCACGTTCGTCGTGCTCTCATCGTTGGTTGCCTTCTACAACTGTTTCAGCAGATCATTGGCATCAACACTGTCATGTATGTTGGTCGTATTTGCTTCCATTATTATCTGCACTGTTTGTGTGTAGTGTTGATGACTGAGCCAGTGAGCCATCTATTTTGTACTTTAGACCTTAACATTTTGCCGAAGATAAGCTGCCAAGCCAAGCCAAGCCAAGCTGTCTAGGACACATCTTAGTATAGACACTGGCACAGATCACAGTCACACGCTATAGCAACATGCCTGCCGTAGATGTGCTGATGCCGCCTTGTTGCCCTCATCTCCGTCATAAACACGTAGCAGCAGCCGTGGGTGGGAAGCCACACACATGCGTCCTGCATACAGCTTGCCATGTGTCTGGGCAGCGTTTGAACTGAGTCGTGATGTTTACTGATATGCAAGTGAGACGCGGCTGTTTACCAATCAGCAGCCATTCTATTACAGACCAGTTACTGGCAGTTAGCAGAATCTTAAGGCAGCCTGCGTGGCATATTTGAGGGTTTCATAATTTGCATTTTTAACCAAAACTGGTGCTGATGATTTTGTGTGAATGCAATAGGTATTACAGTGCAACAATCATCAAGATGGCTGGAGTTGAGGACACATCAACAGCAATATGGCTAGCTGCCTTGACTGCATTTGTCAACCTTATATTCACTTTTGTTGGACTGTTTCTTGTTGATCGAATTGGTCGGCGGCCTTTGATCCTCGGCAGCCTTGCTGGTGAGTGGCACTGTTGAGTCTTTGTAGATGTAATGTTTATTATTCTACTGTTGCATCAGAAAAACACCCACAGTCTTTTTGTGATAAATTTGTTAAATGTAAAGTGTAGACCAATTTCAGTTATTCTTTCACTTTTGCATTCTGAGATGAACTGCAGAAGTAGCTAGAATAAAATCTGCCACCTCAGCTCAAATCTGTTGCCACTGTAATATGTGATATTTCATTGTTCAACTGCAAAAACTTTTCATTCTTATTTTCCAAAATAATCTACACGTCAGATTATAATTCTGTTTTTGGTTTTAGGGTGGTATACTATACTGTTTGACGTATTTATTTTCGCTTACCACGTATTATAAGTCACCCCCTGCATAAGTCGACCCCCTAAAAATGAGTCCTTATTTGGTCCGAATTGATTGACCCACATGTAAGTCAGCAGTGACTTTTGCGAATTTGTACCCAACCATAGTGGTAATCATGAGATGACGATGCAGCGACGTGCAATTTATTGTTTGCTCAATGGAAAGCCTCCTCTCTCTCCCACTGGCACCACCTCTGACAAGTAGAGAGTTCGTGTTCAGCATGATTGGTGAGGAGTGGGCGTATTGCATTCTGCCATGCCGCTCCGACAATAATTAGAACTCACTACATGGTGATCTCACTGATAATTTTAACAACGTGCTTTTATCTGGTTTTAAATGCAGCTTCAAAACGTATTTCTACAGACTGTTCATTTGTGACCTAGTCACAAATGATGTCTGTGCCTGCAGTTCATTTCTTTAAACTGGAATATGGTGCATCAACAACTGCGTGATTGATTGATTGATTGATTGAAGTAATCATTGATAGTTACACATCTGCGTATAGCTATATACATCCATGTTGTTGCTGAAAATGACTAAACTAAACTTATGCTGTCTCAAGCAGTGTATAGTTCATGCTGTTGTGTGCTGATTGATGTTATAGGAACGCTGATCAGTCTCGCAGTGTTCGCTGTTGGCTTTCAACTGTCATCTATCTACACTCCACCCGTGATGGTGGAGGAGCCTTCATCTATTAATGACACGACTTCACATTGCCCTCTTTACCGGTATTGTCACTGCTACATTTTCATCTCAACTATTTTCTCACTACGATAGATGTATGGGAAAGTTTAGTGAGAAGGGGTTTTCATTAGAATTTCTGTGGTATGGTCTGATATATCATAATGAGATGTTGCTGATGAAGGTAGAGCATGAAGTAAAGTTGGTTAGAACTGAAGTGAGAGTATGAGAGTATGAGCTGAGCGCCACTGTGTGGTTATAATGTGCAAGGTGGGGAGAATTATTGGAATTGGAATCTGTTAGCTCGGTTAATCTTCATTCACGTTGACACGAGTATGAGTCCAGGTATCCAATGGCAGCCATTCACAGTGATAATGTGTTACTTATTTATACTGCACATAGTGAAGGTATGACACAATTTTGGCATTAGCAGCTACATACAATATTGCAGGCTGTAGTGAAGTAAACTTTTGCTAGAAATTCAGGTATTTCACCATTTTCACTAAATTTTAATGGCATATTCGTAAGAGTGAACCTTGTATGAGTGCAGCATTCATGGTCACTCGTACAAGCACAAACACTGAATTTCAAGTGCGATGACGATGCAGCGACGTGCAACTTATTGTTTCTGTCTCTCCCTGTCTTTCCCTCTCTCTCTCCCACTGGCACCACCTCTGACAAGTAGAGAGTTCGTGTGACCGTGTGACGAGTGACCGTGAATGCTGCATTCATACGAGGTTCACTCTTACGAATAACTCATAATGGAACACATACTCATACTCGTGACAATGTGATTGCAGCCCAATTAAGAACAGTAGATTAATTTCGTTTTGACAACATGCAGTGCACATGCAGCATTCACAAAGCTGCCCGCTAGCAATTCTGTCAGCAGTTCCTGATCCATAGTACTCTTGTACTTAATATTATACCAGATATATCAGAGCAAAATTCCCAGGGGTCATTGTTATCAGAGAAATGTCAAAAAAATTAGCAGTTACATGTGACTTCTGTAATGTGCTGCAGGACGTGTGATGCGTGCATAATGGATACGAATTGTGGCTTCTGTTACATCAAGTCGGATACAGAGTTAGCTGTGAATGGGTCTTGCCTAGTGGCACAGCATAACAAGCAAGGCGACGTCATATTCAACGAATCAGCGTACGGCCGATGTCAACAGTCTGCACTGCATGATCCACTGCACTGGGCTTACAGTTTCTGTCCAACAAAGTTTGCTTGGATGGCGACGTTCGGTCTAGTTCTGTATCTGGTCTTCTTTGCTCCTGGTAGGTCACCGCTGTCATATCAGAATGTTAGATTTTCTGATTGGTCGGTTTCATGGTTCTGCTTTATTACTTTGGCCAATGAAAACGTCTGTGCTGTAATAGTGCTTACAATTTTAGAGAGTTCACACCCTGACACTCGAAAGTACTAAAGTTTTTTTTCAAGTTGTGGTTGATGTGTAAATGGAAGTAGCCACGTTATTTGCTCTCATGCTTGAATATTACGGCTGCCAGGCAACATTTCAACTGTACTAGTCGCGTGATGAATTATTTTCGTTGCACGTTAATTGCAGTTTTAATGCATATCTAGTTTGTGACTTTGTGTTGAAGATAGTTGCTATCAAATGATGAAAAGCCATCTTGCTGCAGAAGATTTTTCTACAGATTTACTAGTGATAAAACGTAGAATAATTTACAGGATAATTGTTAAGCAGCTGTTGGTTTCCAGTAGCCTTTTCTTGATACTTTTAGCAGTGTTTAAGAACACTGAGATAGCTGTAGAAGAGGAAGGCAAGCTGCTACAAAGTAAATTTTTGATCACTGCAATTAAATTTTTTAGTGGCATTAAATATTTTAATCACATTTAAATTCTTAACGCTGTAAGTTAATGTGCTAATTTTTAGCCCTGTTTGATGTACGAGTGCATATAGCCGCAGTGCTTTTGTCATCTTGTTATCCATGCTGGATGCTATCACGCTGTCCAGCGCATTAGAGGTATCGCACATTATGCGCTATATAAATCTACTTACTTACATTATGTGTGCCATTGACATGTGTAGAACTTTCACCTCTGTAACATTTGTATCTCTTTGCGTGCTGATATGAAACCAGTTTGTTTGCTTCATACTTCTACATAATGTCCGTGTAACCTGATTTGTCGTCATTGTCGTCAATGCATACTTGGCATTGACCAATATATGACACCAGCATGATTGTGTGATATGGCTCATCTCAATAAGGTCCATGATAGATGCACCAGAAACTAAGGAAGTTGTGTAAGTGTAAGTTTCTTGAACCAAATTTTGATGCAGGTTCGTGCTTATTTCTTGTAAAAAGCACATGGTCTTGAACATGGACGATTCAGTGTTTTTCTGTTGACCACTTCATACAGTAATTAGGTGCTAGGTAAATTTGGAAATATATATTACAGCAATTAGTATTTAATAAACTGTGATTTACTTGGCCATGTTCACATGTTGAAATGTTGTGCTGTCCAGGCATGGGTCCAGTACCGTGGACTGTCAACTCTGAGATTTATCCATTGTGGGCACACAGTACAGGAATGTCTACAACGACCTGCATTAACTGGGTTGCTAACTTGATGATCTCACTCAGCTTTCTGTCCCTCACTGAAGCCATCACAAGATACGGTCAGTTATGCCCAAAACCAATTACACACGTTTCCCCGTAATTTCCTCATAGACAGGGAAGCTGCCAACTTGTTATGGACTTGTTAGTGACATGGCCAAGTCCGCAGCAAGTCGTTGTAATGGAATTTGGGAAACGACATGACACAGCGGACTTTTGCCAGCACCAACTTGTTACGGACTTGCTATGGGGAAACTGGTGTAATGGCCTTTACACTTCCCATTGTGAATTTGACTTACCATATATATAAGTCGATCCACATTAGTCAACCCCCTAAAATGAGTCCCTACTTCGTCTAAAATGGTTCACCCGCATATACGTAAGTTCAAGGAAATTTTTGAGTTTTCTGCAGTATGTTCCCATTAGTGTTTCAGAAAAGTTTTACGTTGAGTTATGACATACATTGTAGTGTTTCAGTGCTTTGATGCTATGTGTTTGGCAATATGCCTCTAAAAAGTAGAGATATCATTTTTGTTTAATTTGCTAAATGTTTTAAACATCCTGTGATGTGGGACATAAGTCATAAGACATATGTTTTTATGTTGCTCACGTTTTATATTGTGGCTTCGAGATTTTTTTAGTGTTTCGGTTTTATTTTAAAATGTATCGTATTATTACTGTTAGTATTGTTATTATATTTTATTGTAACTTTTAATACTTTTATATACTCTGCTTCTTGCAAATAAACGTGCTCATAAGTGAGACACCCTCCATCTATACCTTTCTATGTAGGCCTAGATTTTGTCATACTCCAGCATATTCTACTTGAGGCATCAGTTTTTATGGTACAAAAGTCCTTTCATGAAATATCAATTAAGTTAGTGTGTCACCGATGTTACAGTTTTGCGGAAATTTTCATTTTTTGTTTCATTTGTTGCTAGTGTTTAAATGAACTTTTAGGTATTGAAGTCAGTGCAGCCAATAAGTGAGTGAGTTGGTGAGCACAGTAACTTGCGAAATTGACTGGTTAAACAAAAAGTCAAAGTGCAGTCAATAATCTCTAGTGCCATCAATTTTTGGCAAGTTAAATGAAGCAAAAAATGAAAAATTTCTGCAAAATTATAATGTCAGCAACACATCAACTTAATTTATATTTCATGAAAGGACTTCTGAGACTAAAGGAGATTGGTTGCTGACACTGTCTCAGGATTCAAGACCTCAGAACAAGGTTCTGGTGGCTAAAGACCAAAGTTCCGGCAAGAACTGAGTAAGTTTGGGGACCAGGAATGCCAGATGACAATTTTGTTGGGCCCAGGAACTCAGTTCCGGCGTGTTCTGGCCCACTGTAACCATTTCTGTCGTGTGTGAAAATTGACGAAAATGAAACCAACCAGCAACACACACACATTTATTTATCCAACATTGGAAGACACTGTGATGGAGGGACAGCTAGGTTATAAAAAGCACTTATAGCCGCCCACAACAACAATGAACAATATGACTGTATGACAATATCAGCAGCAGTGGCAGCAACTAGTCGTAACATACTGTATTTGAAGTTTTATGGTATCTTTGAGGTGCAGCACCTTACAATGAATGGCAATATGTTTTCTGTTCAGGAGTATTCTGGTTGTATGGCGGCTTTGCACTCATTGGAATAATACTGTTTGCACTGTGCCTTCCGGAGACTAAAGGTAACATTCCTGAGTTTCTGTGTTGGTTCTACACATTTTAGCAAAGTACAAGTCTTACAAGGGACCGTCAAGCAAAGCACTACCACTACGCCACCATACACAGTGCAGAAAGATGGATGCGAAAAGTGACGATGATAGTGATGGTGACGAATGGCTGCCTTTTGCCACTGGTGTCTCTCGCAATGGTAACAATTGTTTCACTACTAGCTTTGTTATTATGAGGGTGTAATCAAGACGTCCAACATTCTATGAGGCTCTACTGGCAGTTAACAACTTGAGGTGGCACTCAGTGGCCTTCTAGTTCACCAGGTAGGGCCAACTGGCATTCCAGGCCCTAATGTATAAAGGTGCAATAAAAGTAATAATAATAATTACTGTAATAATAGATAAATACAAGCATGGACGACTTCCACTCCCTTCTCTGTTGTTGTCCAAATAGAGTGCCATCGTGTGTGCAAGGATGTCAGAAATCAGAAAACTCTGCCCAGCTGGTGTCATAGCTCTTAGATAGATAAAGAGATATATAATGTAAATATGGGCATAGGTTAATGTCTGTGTGCCCAACTGTAATTGTGTAATTACGTTAGCAATTAAATTTCCAGTGTCAGATTTCTGCTATAACTTGCGAAAGATTCTGCTTTGTAATCAAATTTTACTCGTTGTTCAGCACAGGTTAACCACTCTTATGCTGAAATCAATATCAAATCAAATCAGAGCACACTAATAAAGTGCCATGTGTCACAAGGAAATTAGAGGCACATGGCAGCAGGTACTAGTGAACGAGTAATTTATTAGTGAGTATTTTCGTAAGTAGTAGTGACATCTGTTGTTAGGCAGCTTCAGATGATGTCCTTAGGTACTTTTATTAGTAATTACTTCGGTTTAAATTAACTTGTGTTATATATGTTTGTTAAGATATTATAAAGTCCAGTCGTGTTTCTTCGAGTTCTGTACTTAATGATGGGAGATCCAAGTAGGTCAGATGGTCTTCGAAATTTAAATGTTTGATTTTAGGGATAAGCTCGGTGACTGTTATTTGCACATTTTCTAATGCTTTTCACATGGGTTGCTTTGTATGTGATTCCAACTGAATTAGCTTACTCGAAGTTACTCCAAGTGTAAACATTCCATGGACTTGTTCAAAATTGTGAATACCTGAACTGTTATTTGCACGCTGAAGTTGTTTTGATTGTACCCTGCAGTCATCATTCACAGCAGCAGACTGACTACTGTGGTGATGATGCAAAATTGCAAATGCAGAAATAGCAGAGCAACCATTGACTGAAGTGCTAACATCCTTCATTGATGGATACAAGGATGTTAGTCTTCATGGAATAACCTTGCCAGATTTATTGTGAAGGCCACTAAATTTGCTCTTGCTTCATGCTATATGGTTTTGTGTATATTTTGTGTTACTTCAGTACGTCCTTGGAGTGCTGAAGAAAAGCTGGCCGTGTCAAAACATCTTGGGCATCTTGTTCAGCTTCGCCGACCTCCAAGGAAAGACGAATGTCTCACTGTGCTTCATAAGGAGCCCGTTTTGTCGGGTCGTGATTGGCGGGCTGTGAAGAATCACTTGGCATCCAAAATTCGTTATGCACGAATTAGAGATAAAAAACATGTGTGACTCATCAAACTCAAAGCCTAATACTGAGTCTGCCTCCATGCCTCAGTTGTATGGCTGCCTATGGACAATGGACATGGCATGCTCACTGTTTATTTGATTACATCCGGCCGCATGAGGTGATGTAATAGTTTCTGGTTATCAGGCTGTGAATGCTGACCAGGCCACTAACTTAGCGGCTGACCGGCCAATGATATAGTGAGCCAGGCTGGTGTTCAATGTGTATGGTGCAAGTCGGTCCATGTCTAGTGGTGACTCATTGTTACTATTGGCGTGCACTATGTATCTGTAGCATTGATACTACAACAGCCGGCTGAGCTTTCAGTAACCTAGGCAGTCATGAAGGGCCATGTGTCGTGACAGATTCAGAGGAAAACTACGACAGTTATTGTCTCATATTGCTTAATAACAAAAAAGCTAGAGTAACCAGATCCCTTGCCAATTTAGCTGATCGTACTGCTGCGCACAATATGATAGTATGATCGACTATACTGTGTGTCTGTCAATATGTCCTACAGCAAAACTCTGAACAAGTGAATAGGAAGTGCCCCCCCTAGGAACACAATTTTACAACTTTCATTGCCCTACACTGGCCCTGTCCCCGCAAACTCCCACCTTTTGAACTGTAGCTGCTGGTGCCATCTCAGATCTGGCAAATACATTAAAAACTTTCCGGTGAACAAGCGAACTGCCAAAATCTCCACGTGTAGAATAGCCATCGTCAGCGTGCTGCACAACTGTGCCAGACAATGCTGTACGATCGGCTCTTTCTCAGCAACATCTAGGCCACTTGTTAAAATTTTGTTTGGTTAAAGATAAAGCCGTTTTTCGTCAGTCTGTAGTTGCCATGCATCTAGTGTATTGTCGAGTAGCTAACGTGACATATGGTAGCTTCAATATTCTCATACAGTAACGCAGTGTTTTTCAACCAGGATTCCGCGGAACCTATAAGGATTCCACCAGTGGTATCTGGGCCACTAGATCCGTTTTCTAGGCTCTCAGTAAATGTATTTGTGGTCGGGGCTCCGCCGAATCCCGCTGCCCCCAGATTCCCTAGCTGGTAGGGAGGGGGCTCGCTGGCCCATCCCCAAGAACCCTTCCCCTGCTCTCGGCCTTCGGCCTGGAATTTTGGGCCTCAGGACTCCCCCCAGAAAGACGTGGGTTTGCGGTTCCGTGAGCAATGAAAATTGCTGCAAAGGTTCCGCTTGACTGAAAAGGTTGAAAAACACTGGAACAACGTGTTAATATGGATATCTCTTAGTCAGCGTTGGCGTTCCATTAATGACCGGCAATGCTGATAGAGAGGACCTACCACATCGTCAGCTGCGGATTCTTGTTCGCTTTGTGTCAAGAATTATAAATAGTTAACGCAAGATATGGAACTTGTGTTTGTGTGTTTGTAATGCTGTATGTCAGAGGACAGAATCGACCACAAACACCAAACGACAGAGGACATTTTTAAACGTGCGAGGACACCAAAATGTCCTCCCACGAAAAATGTCCTCTGTCGTTTGGTGTTTGTGGGCGATTCTGTCCTCTGCTGTCCTCTGTCTGACGAACACATGCAACCCTTCTGAGCAGGATGTTCATGTCCTCGAATTAACATCTTTTCGTTTGTTGTAACACACACGGTCCTCCCTTTGTGAGCAATACAAATAAAAATAAAATGATTTTTCGAGATTGAATGTTGGTTTAATTGTTGAAATGCTACATTATATTATCAGAACAACACAGCTGATTGACCGATTAGGCCACTTCAGAGTTTGCAGCAGAGTTGTGTAACCATTTAGCCACGAGCGGTGCCACTATCAAGATGTCATAGCCTAGCCAGGTGTTGGATATGCATTTCGACATTATACATTAGCATTACAAGTGATCGTTAAATAGGTTCCGAGACTTGAAATGTGTAGAGGATGTGACTGCCATTTTCGTTAGCAACTTATTCACT